>Ga0207684_10000052_pt1 | contig 228510 bp, 194 predicted proteins | sample KBSK5501metaG_FD_184342 | JGI IMG/M metagenome (GOLD analysis project Ga0207684, IMG submission 184342) | Corn, switchgrass and miscanthus rhizosphere microbial communities from Kellogg Biological Station, Michigan, USA - KBS K5-50-1 metaG... | ecosystem: Host-associated > Plants > Roots >... | reverse complement strand
GCCGTGGCGCTCGAAGAGGTGCTCAAAACTTTTGCGCACCGTTTGGCTACGCGCATCCTCCAGCGCCCGCACCTCCAACACGTAACGACTATGCCCGTCGCGTACCGTCAGAGGCTCGCAGCGTCTCCCAGCATCTCTCCACCACCCTTTAAAATCCACTGTCCATACTTCGTTCGCCGCCGCAGCTCGCCGCCCGCTGCACAAGCGCCCCGCTCTTCAGTCGCACGACGCCGGCGCCGCTTCTGGGTTAAGCCCGCTCGTTCCAGCACCCGCTTAAAAGTGCTCTCACTGGCCACCTCTCCGTGCCGACGCAAATACAACTCCCCAATCTTGCGCGGTCCCCAGCTCAAGTGCGCCAGCTTCAAACGCACAATTTCGCACACCTCTGCCTCGGGCAGTTGCTCGGAATGGCTTTTAGGCCGGCGCGATTCCTCCTCCATCCCGGCCAAACCCTCGCGCAAAAAACGCTCCTTCCATTTGTAGCCAGTTTTAGTGCTGATCCCATATTCCTGACAGAGCGCCCGAAAATTGAGCGTCCTCATCGCCTTTAACGCAAACTCGATTCGCTGTTCCATAGGTTCACTTTTCTTCCACGGCATATAGGCCATTTTCTACCCTTGCCTGCTTCTGAAGTGTTACCTATGTCTTGAACCTATTGTGTTACCTATGTTCTGAACCTGCACCGAATCCGTCCGCTGACGGATCAGAGGGCATCGGCCGCAAAATTTCAAAAACGCCAAGCGCCGAACTCCAGAGAAACCCCAAAATCCAAAGTCTCAGCTCTGAGCATGATGTCTGTGTGCATCTGTGGCTGTCTGGCCTAACGGCTCGGTGAGTATCACGCCAAAGCGGTCTGATTCCGCCGCCTGTGAACCATTACTATTCCGCGCACGAGCACTGCGCCGATTACGAGCGCACCACCAACAATCGCCCAGGGGCCTGGGCGCTCGCCCAGCGCGAGCATCACCCAGACCGGATTCAATACCGGCTCGATCAGCGGAATTAACATCGCCTCCAGTGCGGTAACGTGTTTTATCGCTTCAGCGTACAGGGCGTAAGACAAACCGAGTTGCAGAACGCCTAGCACCAGCACAAGCCACAAAGCGCGTGCCTGATGTAACGGCGCCTGCAACAGAAACGGCGCACCTGCAATCGCTACTATGATGTTCCCCAGAATGACACTATTGACCGGCGAACCGGTTCTTTCTTTTCGTAAAAAGATGACCAACGACGCGAAGGCAAGAGCACTCGCAAGCGCGGCAATGTTTCCCCAAAATCCGGACGTTGTTAGCCGATCCAGAAAGAAGAGCGCGATTCCACCCAGCGCCACCGCGATGACCCACCAGTCGATCGGCAGCGGCCGTTCACCAAGATACCAGCGGCCGATGATCGCGACGTAGATTGGCGCCGTGTATTGCAGGAAAATGGCGTTGGCGGCGGTTGTCATCCGGGTGGCAAAAACGAACAGCGCGACCGTGGCCGCGTACGCTATTGCGCCACCAACCTGAGCAGGTGAAAATGTGAACCGCTGCCGGCCAGCGCACGCCAGCAACACCGGAATCGCAGCAATACTTCGACCGGCGGCAATCGCCATTGGCGGCCAGTCAATGGACTTAATCAACACTCCTCCCAAACTCCAGAGCAGCGCTGTTATCACCAAAAGAACTGGAGCGAGGAAGCGTTGTTGCATTCTTGCTGCGAGCACAGTTTAGCAGCATCGCAGACGCGCAGCACGGCAGATCGCGCGGTGAAACATTTGGCTTCGCTCAGTGGAGGCGATGCACCGTGGCTACAAGGGCGCAAAGAATCACAGACGCTGAATGGAGCGAATGGGATGAGCGACATGGCCGGTAAAGTCGCGAGGTAGCGGTCGAGCGCTGCGGGCGCAGCCGAGATACAATGGAGCGAATGGATGAGGTGCGAACCGCACTTGTGTTTCATGGAAGGGTCCGAGCCGGACTGGCGTTAGTGACGAGGGTAGGAGCGAGTGAGCGCGGGCAGCGAACGAGTTTCAAAACGCCGCGAATTTTGGGTAGCGCACGCGACTCGCGTGCCGGTTTCGGCGACTCGCCGAAACGATCTTTTCTTTGTGATTTAAGATTTGTAAACTACCGCCATGTGATCGGTCCCCCTGACCTCATTGATCTCGCTTTGTACTTTCGCACCTTTTGCCGGCCAAATCAGCGAGTTCGATTTACAAAACCAGTTCATCGGCGCCGCCTGCAACGTCAAACGCGGGCTTCGACTACTGGCGCAGCAATCATCGAAAATGGAAAGATCAGGAAATCGACTTCGAAGAAGTGAGACTTTAGAAATGAATGTCAAATTGCCTGCTCGCGAAACTTTCGGAGTAGTCTCGCGCGAAGGCGGATCAGCTTTTTAGCTTTTTCGTCTTGGATTGACTGTCGATTGTAAGCTCTGACCCCTGTTCTGATCCGCGCAATTTTGCGAACAAAATCGATACTATGGGTGGAGGACCCACCAGTTTAATGCACAGTAAAACTATGCTGATGGAAACAGAACAAAGTGATCAGTCGGCGAACTCGGTTCCGCTACCGGCATGTCCCGGTTGCAGAATGATTAAAAATGAGTGGCCGGGAGAAGGCTATACGCACGAGGGCGAGACGTATTGCTGCCAGGGTTGCGCAGAAGGTACCGGTTGTACATGCGTCGCTGTCGGGAAGCCAGGCTTCTCACGCAAGGGCCAAAAGCTTACCCGAGCAGCACCACGGCCGGGAGAACAGCGCTCGGGTGCGCCTGCACCGCAGGGCGAACTGAGCGGAGAACGAGATAATCTCGGAACCGAAGAAGCACTCGATCAAGGCGGCTGATACGTATTTTCACCCTTACGCTTGCAAACGTCACGGCTAAAGGGCGACGCGTTGCACAGGTGTTGATTTCCAGGGGCGTGCGGATTGGCGCCCTAACGAGTAACAACTACAGCAATTCCTGAATCAGACTTTTAGCCTGGTCGGGAGAAACGCCGAGTCTGCGGAAGGCGACCGGGCCTTCGCCGGTGTGCAACACCGGTTCCAGTTCTTCTAGGGTGGGCAGGTCGGCCCGCCGCCAGAACAACCCGATCGGAATTTCTTCGCCCCATTGATAACCGCGGTCGATTGCCTTGTGGAAATCGGTTGGATCGTGGCTCTGTTCCTCCAGAATTTTCACGCGCGGATTAAACCATTGATACGTATTGTCCTTGTTGTAAGTGACGCATGGGCTGAAGACATCGACCAGGGCAAAGCCTTTGTGCTGAATCGCGCCTTTGAACATTTCGACCATGTGTCTCTGCTTGCCGCTGAAGGCCCGGGCCACATAGGTCGCGCCGCCGACCATCGCCATCGGGATCGGATTGATCGGGTTCTCTACGCTGCCGTAAGGCGTGCTCTTGGTTTTCATCCCCTTCACGCTCGTGGGCGAACATTGGCCGGTGGTTAATCCGTAAATCTGATTGTCCATCACAATGTAGGTCAGGTCGACGTTTCGCCGCATGGTGTGAACAAAATGGTTTCCCCCGATTCCGTAACCGTCGCCGTCGCCACCGGTACAAATGACTTTCAGATCGTGGTTGCCACATCTTACGCCCGTCGCGACTGCCAACGCGCGCCCATGCAATGTGTGCATTCCGTAAGTGTTCACGTAGCCCGGCAGATTCGAAGAACAGCCGATGCCGCTAATCACGCAAACTTGATGCGGCTGAAGGCCGAGCTCGAATAATGCGGTCTGAAGCGCGGCCAGTACAGAAAAATCGCCGCAACCGGGACACCAATCAGGATGAATCCGTCCGCGATAGGTCTCTTTCGTTAACTGGCCCGGTTCGGCGGTGGCAGGCGGTGCGATGGGAACGCTCATAAGCTCGTTAAATCGTGACATCGTCGAATCGTGGTGTCTTCCCTATTTAACGTAGTAATCCTTTAACTTTTTTAACCTTCATTGTTAGGCCAGGACCTCATGGACAGGAACCGATAGCCGTGCCTTGCCGGCCAATTGCTCTTTTACGGCTTCAACAATGTGGTGCGGCATGAACGGTTCGCCGTCGTACTTGCGGATGTGACCGTGCGCGTTGAAACCGGTTTCGCTCCGGAGATAACGGGCGAACTGGCCGCTCTGATTGTTCTCAACCATAATCACACTTTTACTGCGTTCGAGAATGTCGCTGATCTCCGCGGCGTGCAGCGGCACAATCCATTTAATGGCGAGCTGATTGGCCACGACGCCTTCTTCGGCCGCCAGTTTTTCCACCGCTTCCCGGATTACGCCTTCGGTTGAGCCCCAACCCACCAGCGTGACATCGGCTTTCTCCGGACCAATGAGTTTCGGCGGCGCGATGTTTTTAATTGCGCCTTGCATTTTGCGGGCGCGTTTCTCCACCATCATCCGCCGTTTCTGCGGATTGGTGAATTCATCACTGATGAGCGTGCCGTCTTCGTCGTGCTCGTCGGTCGCAGCGGTAAAAATGTGACCGGGCACCCCCGGGACCGCGCGCGGAGAAATTCCGCTCGGCGTGTTCTGATAACGCAGATACGCCTTGTCGTTGTAGCCGCTGGCGGGATTCGCGCCGTTTCCGTTGCCGTTAGGCAGAATCAATTCGCCCCGGTCGATCTTCACTTGGAAGTCCAGATCATCCGGATCGATGCTGGTGGTTCCTTCGGAAATCAGGAGATCGGACAGAACGAGACCGGGACATTGATATTTGTCGCAAAGATTGAACAACTCCGGAATGGTCCGAAACAAATCCAACTGGTTCGTTGGCACCACGACGATCCGCGGGTAATCGCCCTGGCCCGCGCCGAGCACTTGCCACAGATCGCCTTGTTCGGTCTTGGTCGGAACGCCCGTCGCCGGTCCGGCGCGTTGGACATCGATGCAAACAATCGGAGTTTCAATCATTCCCGCCATGCCGACGGCTTCGGTCATCAACGCAAAGCCGCCGCCGCTGGTCGCGCACATGGCGCGGCAGCCGGTGTGGGCTGCGCCGATCACCATGTTCATCACGCCGATCTCATCTTCGACTTGCCGGACCATGATCCCGAGGTCGCGCGCGTGCGCCGCCATCCACATCAACACGCCGGTGGACGGGCTCATCGGATACGCCGCATAAAATTTCACGCCTGCGGCCGCGCCGCCCATCGCGATGGCTTGATTGCCAGTGATTATTCCCAGTGGTTTAGATCCTCGAGAAATCTTCCAGGAGAAAGCCGTAAAATTCTGAGCGGCGTAATCGTAGCCGGCGCGCGCGATGGCCACATTTTCGGCTATGACGGCGTCGCCTTTCCTTTTGAATTGTCGCGCAATGACCGTCTCTAACGGCTCCGATTCAATCCCGAGTAGCTGCAAGGTTGCGCCGAGCGCTGCGGTATTGACGGCAAGCTTGTTGCCCTTGGTTAGTTCCTTCATCGGCATCGGGCAAAGCTGAACGCCGTCGGCCGCCCCACCTGGCGTGACTTTGTCTTTATCGAAAATCGCGCACGCCCCGCTCTTCAGGAGATGCAGGTGCCGATCCATCGTGTCTTGATTGAGCGGAACGAACACGTCGATCTTGTCACCCATGTTGCGGACCGGCTCGTTGCCGGCGCGAATTGTCAGGAAAGTATGACCGCCACGAATGATCGATTGATAAGCGTTGTAGGCGTTGAGATGGAGTCCACGTCGCGCAAAGATCACCGCGAGAATGTTTCCGGTGGAAGCGATCCCCTGACCATTCTCACCGCCAATGCCGATTGCGAAGTCGATCTTGCTCATTACGCCGGAGGCACTTCTTGCTGTTCGGCGCGTAAATTTGCCGCGCCGGACGCTAATAAGCAAGCCAAAGCCTTGTGCTTGCCGCGCCTTCGATCACCCGCTAATGCTTGTGCCTGGCTGGAAACCGCCGAAAAAAATCGAGATGAAGAAGATAACCGCTGTTTTGTGGTTCGATTCGGAAGCGGAGCAGGCGGCCAAATTCTACGTTGGCATTTTTAAAAACTCGAAGATCGAGAGAATCACGCATTACGGCGAGAATGGGCCGCGGCCGAATGGCAGCGTGATGACGGTGGAGTTTACGCTCGACCGCGTCGAGTTCCTGGCGCTGAACGGTGGCCCGCAATTCAAGTTTACCGAAGCGATCTCGCTATCGGTCAACTGTGAGACCCAGGATGAGATCGATTATTTCTGGGAGAAACTTTCCGCCGACGGCGGATCGACCGGGCGGTGCGGCTGGCTCAAAGACAAATTCGGTTTCTCGTGGCAGGTCAACCCGGCCATCCTTCGCGATCTGCTGGCCGATCGAGATGCGGACAAAGCACAACGTGTAATGCAAGCGATGCTCAAGATGGACAAGCTCGACATCGCGAATCTGAACCGCGCCTATCAAGGAAACTGACTCCCCAAATTTCTCCGGACCTTTAGCTTCTCAACACGACGAATGCTGGCAGGCTATAATTTCCTACCGCCCGTTGTACGTCCGATGGAAGCCGAAAAATGCCAGCACCCACCGTGACATTGACGAAGAGGGCAATCAGATCCCACTTCGTGATTTCTCGGCTTAGGCCTTCATCCGCCTGCACTGACATCGAATGCTACGGTAGGCCTCGATTTATTTACTGCGATGCCCCCGCGATCTCCCGGCGTAACCGACCCGAACCGTTCCGCGAAAACTTCGGGCAGCGGACGAGCGTTTGCTGGCGCCAACCATAGGCGCAACAAGTGACGCTTGCGCTCAGGCTCCGGGTAATCTTCGAACGCGGTTCGGTCATGCAGCATCGTGTGATTGTGTACGAACTGCATATCCCCGGCCTGAAGCTCCATATTCAAGTTCAGAGCCGGGTCGTTCGCCAGTTCGTCAAACACATCTAATGCTTGGACCTGAAGAGGGTTGAGGGGGCCAACTCCCGAGAATCGGCGAGCAGACTCGATGTACTGCCTCTGATAATGAATGAATGCACGAAGTGCACAGTAAAAAAGGTGAACCGCCGTTATCCACCGTTTTTATCCACTAGTCGAAAAAAATGGGACGATTCAGAAACACACAGGATGATTCAGGAGGATTGCAAATCAGGCGTGTACGCCACCGTCGAATAGACCCTTTCGAATTAGGAAACCTCCGTTCTATCCGTCGAACCACAGGGACAATCGATTAATGAAGCGTCCGGTCGTGATCGAGCCTAATTGCGCACGAAGCGCAGGCGATAAAAAAGGTTGGCCATCGAGGAACGGGGCGGGCCACTGGGATTTCGAGGCTCTGGAACCGTAAAAGTGTCCAAGAAGTGTCCAAGCGAGACTTTTGCGATCTCCAGTTTTCGAAATCGTTAATAGTATAAATCACTTGTGGTAATAGTATTATGTAAGCGTGCCTGGAGGGATTCGAACCCCCAACCTTCTGATCCGAAGTCAGATGCTCTATCCGGTTGAGCTACAGACACAGTCAAATCGTTAAAAAGTTACAACGTTACAATGTTAAAACGGGAACAGGCTGTCTCGTTGTAATGATTTAACTTTTAAAATTTCAACGTCGCAAAATTGGGTGGCCGACGGGACTCGAACCCGCAACAGCCAGAACCACAATCTGGAGCTCTACCATTGAGCTACGGCCACCATCGCGGCTTTAAATCTTAGATTTTAGATTGCCAATTGCAACGGCTGCGCCTTAAATGGCACGAGGAGCGCTTTGGTTCAATAACGTGCTGCACCCCACCGTTGCAACTCACGCAGGTTTTGCTATTCTCCCGCTCCCTCCTGCAATGAAGAAAATCGGTCCGTTTTTGCTCGCTGGTTTTCTTTTATTCGCCGGGCTCCCACAACTTCGCTCCCAATCGGAAGATCCAAGCGAGATTTTTCTGAAGGCCTACATGACCGCCCAGCAGGCCGAAAAATTAGAGCATGAAAATCAATTCAAAGCTGCCTTGGTAAAGTACCGCTTTGCCGGCAGCCTCATTGAAGAATTGCGCAAATCGCATCCTGACTGGCAGTCGGCGATCGTGGAATATCGGGGCCGCAAAATCAGCGACGGCATCATGCGGGTACAAGGCAAGGTTTCAACCCAGGATGACTTGAGCGCGGGCCCGACGGCGGCGCCGTTGCCTGAGGCTGCGTCGGCGATTTCGGGAAACGCGGGGCCCACTGCGCAACCAAGCGTCGAAATCACGGCACCGAGCGGGACCGAAGCCCAACCGGAACCATCACTGCCGTCGGCGCCGCCACTGGAAGGGCAGAATGAAGCTGCAATAAAAGCAGCGACCAGGAAATTGCAAAACAAAGTGGATCAATTGGGGGAAGAGCTGCAAAAATCACGCAGGCAGTTTGGCGCCGCGGAAAAGGAAAAAAACGCGCTTGATGGCCGCTTGCAGGAGACAACTTCAAAACTTGAAAAAGCGCAGAGCGAACTCCAGAAATCGAAGAATGCTGAGCAAAAGGTGCGCGATCAATTGGCGCAGACGCAGGCATTGAAGAAAAGTCAGTCGGCGACTGGCGGCGACGCAAAAGCACAGGAAGCCTTGCGCGCTGAGATCGCGCAACTCAAGAAAGCTCTCGCCACTGTCGAAGAAGGGCGAAGCGCGGCTGAGAAAGGACGAGCCGCTGCCGAGAAGGAAAGAGACGCGGCGAACGCGAGAGCGGCGGAGGCCGATCAGAAAATCGCAAGCGCTGCGAAAGAACGCGACGACGCCCTAGCGCAGCTGAAAGGACTGAAAGAGAGCGAACATCGCGTAGAAGTGTTGGTTGGGGAGAACAATGACCTGAAACAGAAACTAGCCGACGCCGAGAAAACTGTCCACGAGATCAGCGAAGACAAACCGAAGCGCGAGCAAGAGCTTGCCGAAGTGAAACAGCAACTGGAACAACTTCGGCAGCAACTCGCCGCCAGTCAGAAGCAAAACAAAGACTACGAGGTGGCGGTCGCTAGCCTCCATTCGCAACTGGACGAGGCCGCAAGCCAGCTCGAAAAAGTCAAGCTCACCGGCGCGAATCCGGAAGAAACGGCCAAGCTCGCCAAAGAAAATGAAATGCTACGTGCCATCATTGTTCGCGAACGTCAGGAAGAAGCGCGGCGCGACCAGGCGAAAAAGCTTTTGCTGGCTGAATTCGATAAGTTGCACGTCAAATCCGATACGCTGACTCAGCAAATTCAGTTGCTCGCGCAGCCGATCACGAAATTGACCCCTGACGAGCTGGCGCTGCTTCGCCAGCCGGTTGTCTCCATTTCCGACGATAATCCCGGTGCGCTCAAGGCCAGCTTCACTTTCGCGAAGAAGTCGAATACCCGAAACAACAACGAAAAGCCGGTCGGCGCAGGAAATTCACCAGCCGACGGGCAAAACAATTCGGCCAACAGCTTTGCCAGCGGCGCACAACCGAGCGGTCCAAATGACGTTGCTGATCTTACGCGGCAGGCGAAAGAAAATTTCGATCACGGTAAATATCACTCAGCCGAAAAAATCTATCAGGAAATTCTGACCAAGAACCCGGACAATCTCTATTCGCTTTCCAATCTCGGCGTCGTCTATTTCCGCACCGGCAAACTCAAAGCCGCCGAATTAATGTTAAAGAAAGCCGTTACTATCGCGCCGAAGGACGAATTCGCGCACACCACGCTCGGCATTGTTTATTATCGGCAGGCGAAATTCGACAGTGCGCTTAACGAGCTTACAAAAGCGCTCGCCCTCAATCCAAAAAGCGCGACCGCGCACAATTACCTGGGCATCACCGCCAGCCAGAAAGGGTGGCAGGAAGCGGCGGAAAAAGAAATGCTCGAGGCGCTTGCCGACAATCCCAATTACGCTGACGCGCATTTTAATCTCGCGGTCATCTACGCCACGGCCCAGCCGCCATCGAAAGAACTGGCCAAGCGCCACTACGTCAGAGCCACTGAGCTCGGCTCCGATCCCGATCCGTCGCTCGAACGATTGCTCCACTGATCGCAAGATCGACCCGCTCCGTGCCCAAGGGCAGCCGATTGAACCAATCGGCCTCGCCGCGGAGAGCTCCTTCTATCCTTGAATTTTGAGCCAGTGTTCCGCTGCGTTTGAAAGAGCTGCCCGCTGAGGGGGTTCGGCGCCATCTGATCTTGCTCTCATTCCAAACCGAATTAGCCTCGCACCGATGCGCTTGCTCCGCGGCTTTGCGATCGCCTTCATTACCGCCCTGGCGGGAATGTTCGTCGCGATTTTCGCCGGTGATTATCTTACCAGACTTTATCGCGTCTCCGATTTTGAAGGCCAACGCGGCTATGCCGTCATTTTTCTTTGCGCGCCGCTCGGAATTATCGCCGGCTTTATTGTCGGATTGGTGGTCGCGCTGCGTAGCCGGCGCCCAGGATTAATCGGCTTTCTGGCGACGCAGGGGTTGTCGATCTTGTTCACCTGTATTCTTGCTGGACTTCTCACCGGAATTCTCTATCTAGCCGCCGACAAACAGCCGACCATTGACGGCAAACAACTCACTTTGGATTTCGAACTGAGGATTCCGCCGACAATCCAACTGCCGGATTCACTTAACGAATACAGTCTGCACGCCAGTCTCTATTCGAATAACAAAGATAATCGCTACATCGCAATTGATCCGAACACCCTGTCCCGCAGCAGCAATGGCTACGTCACTGTCTCTGGAACTGTTCCTCTTCTGACGCACAGCGCGAACCGATCTTTGCTGGCTTCCGTTGAAGGCCAGCAGGGCGCGAGCGAATTCATTCAATTGAATCTCCCAGCGGCACCGCGCAAAGAGAACGAAACACGGTCGGATTGGATTCTTGCAACGCAACGCGCCGATCTCACTCCCGTGCCCCGAGGCGGAGCGAATTGAGGTCCGCTATCGCGTGCGAAAGAGCGAGTAGAGCATGAGACCACTCCTCAGCGCCAACTGGCGCTATTTGGCGATGCTGAATTTCGCTGTCGAGCCTGCGATCCTCGCGCCGCGGGTTCCACCCGGCACTGAGCTGGATTTCGAAGACGGCGAAACTTTTGTCAGCATCGTCGGTCTTCTATTTCTCGACACGCGCTTGCTTGGTCTGCCTGTTCCACGGCATCGCGATTTCGAGGAAGTGAATCTGCGTTTTTACGTGCGGAGAAAATCAGTTGATACCTGGCGGCGCGGCGTTGTTTTTGTTCGCGAACTTGTCCCGCGTCGCGCCGTCGCCCTCGTTGCACGCGCATTTTACGGCGAACCGTATCTCGCGTTGCCGATGAAACACGAGATCGAACATATCGCCGAACCCGGCAGAGCCGGGCAGCTCCTTCAAGACCAGCGACGTCTTTCCCAAAAGACCACGAATAGAAGGAGCTGGGCGACCCAGCCAGTCGATGCAACTGACCGCCCTAGGGGTGCGAAGCAGGTCGATCTTAGCATAGATGTTGAGTATTCGTGGCGGCGTGGCCGAAAATGGGAGTCGCTTAAGGTGAGCGCGGTTGGCGAACCGCAACCAATCTCCGCGGGTTCGCATGCCGAGTTCATTACCGAACATCATTGGGGTTACACGTGTGTGCGGGGCGGTTGTAGCGAATACCGAGTCAATCATCCCCGCTGGAAAATTTGGAACGCGCACCATTATGAATTGCAAGCCGATATCGCGGCGCTTTACGGCAAACAGTTCGTCGAAACACTGGCGCGTCCTCCGCGCTCCGCGTTCATCGCGGAAGGTTCGCCAATCGAAGTGTTACTTCGCGAGCAACTGACGTAACACAAACGGCAAAATGCCGCCGTGCCGATAATAATCGACCTCGATTGGTGTATCGATTCGCAATTTCACCGGCATGGAGCGTTTTTGTCGATCTTTTCCTTCAATTTCAAGCGTGACCTGCTGGCCCGGCTGAATCGAGTCCGATAAGCCGGTGATCGAAAAAATCTCGGAACCGTCGAGCCCCAGGGAGTGCGCAGTTGTGCCATCAACAAACTGCAACGGCAACACGCCCATCCCGACAAGGTTTGATCGATGAATTCGCTCGAAACTCGCTGCCACGACCGCTTTCACCCCTAACAAGCGTGTTCCCTTTGCTGCCCAGTCCCGCGATGAACCAGTTCCGTACTCGTGTCCCGCTAGAATAATAAGCGGCGTTTTCGTCTCCGCATACTTCATCGCCGCATCGAAGATCGACATAGTCGTCGCAGCGCCCTCGCCGTCTCCTGCCGGCGACGGGGCGCCGCTACCGAAATATTTCGTCACGCCGCCTTCGGTCCCCGGCGCCATCAGGTTTTTGATCCGCACATTTGCGAAAGTCCCCCGCGTCATCACTAGATCGTTCCCGCGTCGTGAGCCGTAGCTGTTGAAATCCTGCGGCTGAACGCCACGCGAGATCAGATACTGGCCCGCAGGGGAGGTGGGTTTGATCGCGCCTGCCGGTGAAATGTGATCGGTCGTGACCGAATCGCCTAAAAGTCCGAGTGCGCGTGCACCGACGATGTCGTCGATCTTGCCGACGTCCATCGAGAAATCTGCGAAGAACGGCGGCTCGTGGATGTAATTACTCTTTTCGTCCCACTGGTAAACTTCGCCAGTGCTCGAAGGAATTTCGTTCCACTTGGGATTTTGGTCAGCGAAGTCGCGATAAAGTTTTCGGAAAACTTCCGGCTTGAGTGCCGCCTGCATTGCGTCGCGGACTTCGCCCAACGAAGGCCACAGATCGCGCAGGAAAGTTTCTTTTCCATCCTTGTCTTTGCCAATCGGCTCACGTGTAAGATCGACGTTGACTCGCCCGGCTAGAGCGAACGCCACCACCAGCGGTGGTGACATCAAGAAATTCGCTTTGATGTTTTGATGTACGCGCGCCTCGAAATTTCGATTTCCTGAAAGCACTGACGCCGCGACGAGATCGTAATCATTGATCGCCTTTTCGATTTTGGGATGCAGCGGCCCGGAATTGCCGATGCATGTCGTGCAGCCGTAGCCGACCAGATTGAAGCCAAGTTGATCGAGATATTTTTGCAAGCCTGTTTTGTTGAGATAATCGGTGACGACACGAGATCCTGGAGCGAGCGAGGTTTTCACTGCTGGATCGACATGCAGTCCGCGCTCGACCGCTTTCTTGGCGAGCAGACCGGCGGCGAGCATGACGCTTGGGTTGCTGGTGTTCGTGCAGCTCGTGATCGCCGCGATCAACACGCTGCCGTGACCGATGCGGCTTTCGCCGTGATGAAACGGATCAGCAGTCGAATCTCTTAATTCCTTTGCTGTGTCGGGCGTCGGGCGGTTCGCGAGCATCTCGAGTTTGTTCCGCTCTTCGCCTGGCTCGATCCGTTGGTTTGAGTTGTCGGTTGACGCCATCTCGCTGTCGCGCGGCACGCTGCCGTTCAATTGCACGAGATGTTTGGCGTCAAGATCGATATCTTTTTTTCCGTAGCCGCCATCTTTCACCGGTTTCTGCAAAAGGGAGTGAAACGTTTCGCCAAGTTCCGGCAAACTGATTCGATCCTGCGGCCGCTTCGGCCCGGCGACGCTCGGCTGGACATCGGCCAGATTTAAATCGAGATCGACGCTGTAATCGATGTCGCCTTTGCCCGGCATACCGAACATTTTTTGGGCGCGAAAATAATTCTCGAACGCTGCACATTGCTCTTCGCTGCGCCCAGTTGCGCGCAGATACGCGACCGATTCATTGTCGATCGGGAAAAATCCCATGGTCGCGCCGTACTCGGGCGACATGTTTCCGATCGTCGCACGATCCGGAACCGGCAGCGACGCTGCGCCTTGGCCATAAAATTCTACGAATTTGCCGACCACTTTTTGCGCGCGCAGCATTTGCGTGATGTGCAATACCAGATCGGTCGCGGTGACGCCTTCGCGCAATCGGCCGGTCATGTGCACACCGACCACTTCCGGTGTTAAGAAATAAACAGGTTGCCCGAGCATTCCCGCCTCCGCTTCAATCCCGCCGACGCCCCAACCAACGACGCCCAGCCCGTTGATCATCGTCGTGTGTGAATCAGTTCCAACCAGCGTGTCGGGATAAAAGACAGTTGATGGTTGATTGTTGATAGTTGACGGAGCAGACAGAACTCCTTTAGCCAAGTATTCGAGGTTAACCTGGTGAACAATGCCAATTCCGGGCGGAATGAGCTGAAAGGTGTTGAACGCTTGCTGTCCCCATTTCAAGAATTGATAACGTTCGCGATTGCGCTTGAATTCCATTTCCAGGTTAAGTTGGAGCGCTTTCGCTGAGCCGAAGAAATCAACTTGTACTGAGTGATCGACGACCAGATCGACCGGCACCAGCGGCTCGATGATTTTTGGATCGCCGCCGAGCCGCTTCACTACGCTGCGCATTGCGGCAAGATCAACAACGAGCGGCACGCCCGTGAAATCCTGAAGAACAATCCGCGCAACGACGAACGGAATTTCTTCGTTCGCGGGCTTTTTCGCGTTCCAATTCGCCAGCGTCTCGACGTCTTTGCGCCGCACCTTTTTGCCGTCGCAATTTCGCAGCACCGACTCGAGCACGCTTCGGATGCTCACCGGCAGGCGGGAAATGTTCCCGACCCCATGCTCCTCCAGCGCCGGCAGCGAATATAAAAACCCTTCGCGCCCCTTGTCCGCGTCGAATTTCGTCAGTGTCTTGAATTCGTCATTCATTCGCTCTCACACAAAGTCCACCAAGGACACAAAGGCCGCAGCACCTCCCAATACACCTTGGTGACCGTTGTGCCGTTTGGGTGAGCTCATTTCAGTTCTGCCAGTTTCGCTTTGATCTCGTCGAAGTTTGGCAACTGTTTCGCGTCATCGCTGCTTTCGACGTATTGGATTACACCATTCTTGTCGATGATGAACGCAGAGCGTTTGGCCACCCCGCCCATGCCGAGGTTTAGCTGCGGCAGAAACGAATCGTAGGCGACGCTATAAGCTTTTGCGACCTTGTGTTCGTAGTCACTCAATAACGGCACGCTGATGTTCTCCTTTTTCGCCCACGCCTCTTGCGCGAACGGATTGTCGCCGCTGATTCCGTAAACGGCCGCATTCAGATCGGTGTAGGCGTTCAGGCCTTTACTGATGTCGCACATTTCGGTCGTACATGTGCCGGTGAACGCCATCGGAAAAAAGAGCAGCAGCGTATTTTTCTTCCCGAAATTATCGCTCAGTTTGATTTGCTTTGGGCCGTCGGCGATTTTGGTCGGCAATGCGAAATCTGGCGCTTTGATTCCAACTGCGAGTGGCATAACGAATTCCTCCGGTTTGAGTTTTTGACGGGGAATTCATTATAAGATCGACATCCATTCGGTCAAAAAGAAGATGGGAGTCGTGATTCGTTAAATCGGCATCTGCCTCCCAATTCACGATTCACGGATCACGATTCACGGATCACGATTCACGCGTCCCTATGGAACTCTTTTGGTGGTTGGTCACTATTGTCCTGTTCGCGGTCGGCCTCATCGGCGCGGTGTTGCCGGTGATTCCGGGAACAACGATCATTCTCGGCGCAGCTGTGATTCATCGGATGATGCTCGGGCCTGAAAAGAGCATCGGCTGGCGAAGCATAACCCTTTTTGTTTTGCTCACACTGGCGACCTATGCGCTCGATTTTCTGAGCGGTTATTTCGGCGCAAAATATTTCGGTGCGACCAGGTGGGCAACGTTCGGGGCCATCGCCGGCGCACTCGTTGGAATCGTTTTCGGCCTGATCGGACTGTTTGTCGGGCCGGTGATTGGCGCGATCGCCGGTGAGTTCCTCGCTGGGAAAAGAATGATCGATGCCGGACGCGCGGGTTGGGGGAGTTTGCTCGGCAATCTCGGTGGCATGATCGGGAAACTTGTGATCGCGCTTGTCATGATCACAATTTTTCTCATGAACGTGCCTGCGCCATTTTGAAATTGGCAGTGACGGCTTTCCGAAGCGCCACTCCGCCCACACTGCCATTGATAAAAATCGACGTCGAAAAAATTGTTGCATTCGATTTTACTTTGTCATACAAAGTAATTCCATATGAACGACGAGCGCTCAAAAGCCGAAGAGCATTTGCGCGTCATCCGCAGCTTGATGGAGCGAGCCACCATTTATCGCGCCATCTCCGCTCCCACCGCGCTCGTAGCGGGGTTATTGTCCATCTTTGCAGCGAGCGCAATTTTTCTGAACAATGAAACAAGTTTCAACGGGGCCTTCCAAATCACCTCACGTGAATTCGCATTCGTCTGGCTCGTTGTGCTCCTGATTTCCCTAGCGGCCAATGCATTTTTCATCCGGCGCGAAGCTCTCCGGACTGGGCGGCCGTTCATTTCGCCCGCGATGAAACTGGCCCTGCGCGCGATTGCGCCGTGCTTGCTCATTCCGCTTTCAATTACGGTCTGGTTTCTCCAGACCGGCTATCTTGGAAATCAAGAGTTGTTCCTGATTGCGGTGTGGAACGGTTTTTATGGACTGGCGCTGCTTTCTACGAACCTGTTCGCGCCGCGTTCGCTCGCCTTGCTTGGCTGGGCTTTTCTTCTCACCAGCGTGGCGATCCCGGTGCTTGATCGCACGATCGAAACAGATTTTTCCGCCGATATTCCGGATCTGGCGATGGGCGTGACATTTGGTCTCTATCATCTCATTTATGCGGCCTGTACCTGGTCTGGAAGGGGTGTGCTCGCCAGCGAGAAATCTGCCGCCGAATGAACAATGCTGAATTTCGACAAGCTCGACAAAGCGATTCACGAGAAAGGGCGGCTGGCCATCATGACGCTGCTGGCCGCGCGTCCGAACTGGCCCTTTCAAGATTTGAAAGCCGAGTTGGGCATGAGCGATGGCAACTTGATCACGCACCTGCGCACATTACACAGGCTGGGCTTTGTCGCCGTTACCAAAGAGGTGCGCGCCCGGCCGCAGACCAGTTATTCCCTGACGACAAAGGGCCGGGCGGCATTCCAAGATTACTTGCATGTGCTGGAGCAAATCGTCAGGACGGGGAAGAAATGAAAAATTTTGCCAATTACTTTGTGTCACAAAGTTACCGGACCGGGGTCCAGAATGAAAATTTTGCTGGCTGAACATTTCGGAATGTGTTTCGGCGTGCGGGATGCCATCGCGCAGGCAGAAGAGCTTGCGGCCCAAGCGCCGCTCACCATTCTGGGCGAGCTCGTGCATAATCCGGTCGTGCGCGAGCGGCTGCGCGCGCAGGGCGTGGTCGAGGCTTCGCTCGAAGAGACAAGTTCGATATCGAAGCGCGTTATGATCACCGCGCATGGGGCCCCGGACGTTAAGCGCGCCATGTGGCAAACAGCCGGGTTCGACGTAGTCGATGGAACATGCCACCTCGTCAGACACGCTCACGAGCAGCTGAAACGGCTCGTCACGGCCGGCTATTTCCCCGTGGTGATCGGAAAGCGCGGCCATGTAGAAGTGCGCGGGCTAACTGAAGACTTTCCTAATGCCGTGATTGTCCCTTTTTCGGAAGATGTGGCGAAATTACCGCCGCGCGCTCGTTACGGAGTTATTTCGCAGACTACCCAGCCGATCGAGCACGTGCGCGCAATTGTTGGCGCGATTCAAAATCGGCATCCGCAAAGTGAGGTGCGATTTGTCGATACGATTTGCAAGCCGACGAAAGATCGGCAATCGGCTTTGCGAAAGTTGATTGTGGAAGCAGACCTCGTCGTGGTGGTCGGCGGTCACGAAAGCAATAATACACGACAACTCGCTGCCACTTGTCGCCTGGCTGGGCGCCGCACGATTCACATCGAGCGCGCCGAAGAATTGGACGCGAAAGATTTCGCGGGCGTGAGCGTTGTCGGCCTGACTGCCGGCACATCAACAATGCGCGAAACGATCGAGGCGGTCTTGAAGCGGCTCGAGGCCATCGCACGAACCCTGAAGGAGCCCTAATCGTGCTCGAGGAAGTCAAGGCTCTCTTGCGCGGCGATACAGATTTCATCGTCGGCTCGTTAGGGCAGTCAAGCGTTCAGTTGCTTGCCCGGTATTGCCTGATCATTTCGATCGGTTCGGCTGTTTACGGTTCTACACTTGGATTATGGCGCGCTCCTCTGCAATCGCTTTACACCGCGATCAAGTTTCCGCTGATTATCTTTCTCACATCTATCGCCAATGGAACGATCAACGGAATGTTGGCACAGCTCCTTGGCTCGGGTCTTTCATTCAAGCAAACAGCCTTGGCGATTCTGATGAGTTTCGCGATTGCGGCGACAATCCTGGGTGGATTTGCCCCGATTACTCTGTTCGTTTGGTTCAACACGCCACCGCTTGAATCCAAAGCCGCGGTTCTTGGTCACAGTATAATGCTACTGATGCACGTTCTCGTCATCACGCTCGCAGGCGTGATTGCGAATTGGCGCCTGCTCGAATTGCTGCGCAAAATAAGTGGATGCGACAGAACCGCGGGCGCCGTCCTGTTCAGTTGGCTGGCCGGCAATTTTTTTCTCGGTGCGCAACTCGCGTGGAGCCTGCGTCCCTTTGTCGGCTCGCCCGACCTAGCCGTGCGATTTTTTCGCGACGATCCGTTTCGCGGCAATTTTTACGAAGCGGTCTGGCGCGCGCTTCGGCATCTCTTCTTCTAAAACCGAACAAAGATATCCATGACCACATCACCTATTCAAAACCAATCACCACAACCTCCGCCAATTCCGGGACGTTTGGCCCTCGAGCCGATGCCAGAAGGAAGATCGCTTGTCCTCGTGATCGAGGCCTTGTTGAAATACCCGGGGCGAATCATTTACGAACTGCAAAATAATTGGCGAGCAGCGCTGGCTTTCTGGCTTTTGCTTCTGGCTTTGTTCGGCACGGCGGCGTACGGCATCGTTGTCGGCAGTTTTTCCGGCGGAACACAGCTATGGATGGCACCGGTGAAAATCGCGATTGGAACCTTACTATCGATCGTAATTTGTCTGCCGAGCCTTTACATCTTCGCGTGTCTCGCCGGGATTGACGCACGCCTGCGCACAACGAGCGGCGTACTTTTCGCAGCAGTCGGACTGTGCGCGGTGCTATTGATCGGCTTCGCCCCAGTGGCGTGGATTTTCTCTCAATCGACTGGCTCAGTTGCACTGATGGCAGCGTTGCACATCGGACTATGGGTGATCGGAATTACTTTTGGGTTGCGACTGATTGGTTCGATGGGTCGCCTGCTGGGCGGTCCAGCGCGGAGTCATTTGAAGCTGTGGGGACTCATTTTCGTGGTTGTGTGTCTGCAAATGATGACGACACTGCGTCCGATAGTCGGCAGGTCGGAACATTTTCTTCCGGGCGAGAAGAAATTCTTCCTGGCACACTGGATTGCAACGATGTGTGGAACGAATAAGCAAAAGAGGTAGAACCGCTGATTACGCGGATGACACGAATATTCCAAAAAGTCGCTGAACCTTTGATAATCCATTTCCATCCCCCGTTGTCCGCGGTTTGTTTTCTTCTTCGGCGAATGTGGTAGATTAGTTGCCGATGGCAGATGATCGCTGGTGAGCTGCAAGGTTCGCCAGAGGAAAGTCCGAACACCATACGGCAGCATGCCGCGTAAAATACGTGGGCGCCGCAGCCCCGAAAGCTTTCGGGGTTGCGGCGACGGAAAGTGTCACAGAAAAGACACCGCCGGTTCTTTGAGAAAAGCACAGGCAAGGGTGAAAAGGCGAGGTAAGAGCTCACCGCTCACGAAGTAATTCGGGAGGCATGAAAAACCCCATGTGGTGCAAGACAAAACAGAGGGAGGGCAGCCGGCCCGTACCCCGAATCTTTCGGGAGTGATCCTCGGGTATCGTCGCGCGCGGCCGAAATGAAAATGGAGGCCCGTCCAGCCCCAGTTTTTCTGACCGTCGAGTTGTTCACAACTCGCCAGAAAAACTGGGGCTGGAAGATAAATGATCATCCGGCCTGAGAAATCAGGCGGACAGAATTCGGCTTACCGCCATCTCAAAATGAAGGGCGCTTTCGGAAACGAAGGCGTCCTTCGCTTTTTATGCCGACAATCATGGCGCAGTGATTTTGGTGCTGCTGCTCGTGAAACCAGCAATGCTAAGCCACCTTTTTCGTGAAATGTGACCGTAGAAACTTTAGAATCGCCCATTCGCCCGAGCGAAGGTCGACAACGCGCCGGGCGGGAACGAAATTACGGTCGTTTTCCTCATTTTTTGGATTCAGACCTGCAATGAAATTTCCATCGAGATAGCTTTCCAGGACCGCCGGATGAATATAGCACTTCCGGCAAATGGACGGAGTGTTCCCGATCAGTTTCGCCACCGCGCCGATTGCATTTTTGACGTTGGCTTTCGCTTGCTTCTTCGTTTCAAACCCGCCTACGGCATTCAGTGTAATAGCGGCCAGAACAGTCCCCGCCCAGGTACGAAAATCCTTTGCCGTAAAATGTTCACCCGTGATTTCGTGCAGATACTCGTTCACGTCCTGCGAAGTAACATCGCGCACCACGCCTTCCTCATCGACGTACTGAAACAGCTCCTGCCCGGGCAAGTCTTGCAGTTTGCAAACAATTTTCGCGATGCGCCGATCACTGACCTCGACTTTGTGCATGCGTCCGCTTTTGGCGCGAAAGTGAAAATGTAATGCCGATCCCTTCACATCCACATGGCGATCCTGCATGGTCGTTAATCCAAACGACTTGTTTGCGCGCGCGTATTCTACGTTCCCTATGCGGATGAACGTTCGCTCAAGCAATTGCACAACCGCTGCAAGCACTTTGCGGCGTGGCAGACCAGGTAAAGCGAGATCTTTGCGCACGCGTCGCCGGATTTTTGGCAGCGCGTCGCCGAAATTGACCATCCGCTCATATTTGTTTTCGTCGCGAACTTCGCGCCAGCGGTCGTGATAGCGGTATTGCTTTCGGCCGCGTGCATCACGACCAGTCGCCTCGATATGACCATTCGGCGATGGACAGATCCAAACGTGTTTCCAAGCAGGCGGAACTGCGAGCCTCTTGATGCGCAAAAGCCGCTGCTCGTTACTAATCGGTTTTCCTTCCACATCGAAATATTCGAAGGAATCGCCTTTTGGTTTGCGCGTGTAACCGGGTTGACGGTCACTAACGTAGCGCAGCCCAGCTTCCTCAGCCGCTTCTGCCGGATCGGGGACGATGTTTGTCTCTGCGCGTTTGGTCACAATTCTGCCGCGCCGCGCCAACGATTCTTCGGCGTACTCGGCGGTTTAGGCGTTGCCGATTTAGGAGCCGTAGCTTTTCGTGAATTTTTTCTTCGACTCGGATTCAGTCGAAGCGATTGGGGGCGATTTTGTGCTTGTCGATGTTTGTGGGGGAGACGTGGTTTGCTCCGGTTGCGGCGGGCTCGGTGGCGCTGCGCTTTTGCCTCCCTTCTGTGCCACATCGACATACACCATCTGCAGGTTCGACAACGTGTTGCGAAGGACCGTGCCCTCCTCGTTACTCAAGTTGCCGCGCGTTTTTTCCCGAATCATCTCCAGCTGATCGATAAACATTTTCGCCAGCTCGAGATTCACTTCGCCTTCGCCGGTTTTTGGATTCGGGATTTGCCCGAGAAAAAGCGCCGCGTTCTGCGCGTGCATCATGACAAATTCGATGAAGCGCTGGGAAAGCTCTCCGCTTTGGGTGTTGGTTTGGACTTCAGCCATCTCTAATTAGATTTCGCGGCTGGCGCATGCTCCGGTGGTCGCACTGTTGCCAGAACATACGGCTGGTCGCGAAAATATTTTGCCGCTGTGTGTTTGATTTCCTCTAGCGTCACCGCGTCGACATCATGCTCAAGCTTTTTGTAATAATCGAAGCCCAAGCCGTATAGCTCGTCGAGCGCGCTCTGATAACCAAAGGAGTCGTTGCTCTGCATCGCGATTTGCTGCTGGCCAATGAGTTTTTTCTTGCCGCGGGCCAGTTCTTCGTTCGTTAGGCCATCACTGGCCAGCTTGCGAATTTCGTCGAGAAGCGCCGTTTTTACCGGCTCGATTTTTTGCGGATCCGTCCCGAGATAAAACGCGAAGAGCCCAGGCACGAGTCCTTGAAACTGGCTTGCTCCTACGTAATACGCCAGCCCCATCTGCTCGCGAATGCGAATAAAAAAGCGCGAGCCAAGGTCGCTGCTCGCCTCGTCGATCAGCTCGAGCGCATGTCGGTCCTTGCTGAAAATATCGACGCCACGATAACCAACCATGATTACGCCTTGGGCCTTTTCCTTCTTACTCTCGACGGTTGCCGGTTTACGCAACTCGGCCGATGGCTTCGCCTCGGTCAAGGCCAGCGCTCCAGGTTTCATAGAGGCGAACGCCTGTTCGAAAATCTGCTTCACTTCAGCCGCATTCACATTTCCAAAAATGGAAATAACGCCATTTTTTGCGACAACGTAGCGATCACGAAAGTCGAGCAGATCCTTTTGCGTCAAACGCTGCACCGCATCCACCGAACCGTTGCTGCGCAGGGCGTAAGGATGGTGGTTGAAAAGCGCCTGCCGCAAAATGTTGCGCGCTACGGTGGTCATTTGTTCGTCTTCCTGCTGAATGCCCGCGATCTGGATTTGCTTTTCGCGCGCCACTGCTTTCTCCGGCATGCTGGCATTGAGTAAAACATCGGAGAGAAGGTCGACACCGAGCTTCAAATCTGATTTGGTGATGTGAAGCGAAACGCTAAAACTATTGTTGCCTGCGTCGCTCGAAATCGAACCGCCCACTGCTTCAATTTGGTCAGCGATTTGTTCAGCCCTGCGTGTCTTTGTGCCTTTGAGCAATGTCTTCGCCATCAATCGCGTGATGCCGTTCGTCTCCGGGGTTTCGGCCAGCAGTCCACCGCGAAAAACTGCGCTCATCGAAACGAGCGGCAAACGTGCGTCTTCGCGCACCAGAATGCGCAAGCCATTCGAAAGCTCGAATTTTCGGATCTCGCCCGTCGCGACTGGCTTCGCAGCTTCCGCTTTCCCCGCGAGTGAGCCTTTCGGATTGAGCGAGACAACGGTCAGGTTTTGATCGACAAGATATTTTCGAGCGACGCGGCGGATATCGTCGAGCGTCACTTTCTGAACAGCGGCAAGGTAATCGCGGCTGAAATCCAAATTCCGTGTCAGCAGCCAGTTTGATCCGATATCGGAAGCTTGGCCACGCATGGTCGTGAGCGAATCGAGATGATGGCTCAGCGATATTTTCTTTGCCTTGGTCAATTCTTCCGCCGTAATGCCCGATTGCTTTATTTCATCGACGATTTGGAGAACCAATTGTTCGGCCGCGTCCCTCTTTTTCGGATCGACAGTCGCATCCACGCCGAGCAGTCCGAGATCACCCGGCGTGTAGGAAAAAGCCGAGATGCCGTAGGCGAGCCCCGCTTCCTCACGGACCCGCCGGTACAAACGCGAGCTGCGTCCGTCGCCCAAAATTACCGAGAGCAAATCGAGCGCCGGCACATCTGGGTGGGTGATTTCTGGAATGTGCCAGGCGAGCGAAAGGCGCGTCAGTTCAGTGGCGAACTCGTTGTGCACTTCTCGCCGGCCGAGTTGCGGGGGTTCTTCGGGAATGAAAATGGGCCTGAGCGATTTCTCGGGGTATGATTTGAAGAACTCGGCGAGTTGTTGATGGATTTTTTCTCCATCGACATCTCCCACCACGATGAACGTCAAGTTATTCGGCACATAGCGCGATTTGTAATACTGCATCACCTGTTCCTGCGTCAGCTGATTGTAAATTTCTATCTGCCCAATGACCGGCAGCCGGTAGGGATGACGCTGGTACGCGGTTGCGAAAAGAAGTTGCGCAGCCATCCGATCCGGGTCGTCGAATCCCATCGCGAATTCACGCCGGATCACTTCCTGTTCTTTCAAATACTCGTCCGGTGGCAGCGTCGAATTCACCATGGCGTCGGCCAAAACGCCCAGTGCGGTGGACACGCCATCCTTCGGCACGTCGATCCAAAAAACGGTGCGATCGAAAGAGGTGTAGGCATTGATGTAACCGCCCACGTCCTGGATCTTTTGCGCGATCGCATTGCTTGATTGCGTTTTTGTTCCTTTGAACAGCATGTGCTCGAGAATGTGCGATAGCCCAGCCCCTAGTCGCTCATCTTCCTCGATGCTGCCTGTGGCACACCAGGCCTGCACACTGGCCACCGGCGCACTGCGGTCTTCTTGCACAATCACTGTGAGGCCGTCAGGCAGCACCCATTTCTTCGCCGTGCTCGGCGGAAACGTGATCAGGGCCGACTCTGCGGCCGATGCGGGATTTAAATCGGCCATGCTAAGCATCATCCCGGAGAAGAGCGCCAGACGCGTCGCCGCGCCGATCATAACAGCTTGGGCGCAGGCAAACTCGGTGGAGGCTTCTGCGCAACAGGTTTTGCGGGCGCAAACGGTTGCGCAAACGCCTCTTCAAAATCATAAACATTTTTAAAATCTTCGATCGAGTCCCGGTCGGTCTTTCCGAAAATCCCGGCATCGATCAAATTAAACACCATGTGACCGAAATCTTCGCACGAATGAATCCCCCAGGAATCAAACACCGTCATCGCCATTGGCCCAAACTCTTTCAGCGCATATTGCCGCACGCCATCGAGTAATTCCGGTCCGGTGACGTGACGTACCGGCGTGCCTTTGATTTTCTTCTGTTGCTTCGTGCTAAAATCGAGCGCGTCGCGCAGAAAAACATATGCGTCCCGATGATAACGCGGGTCGGCCGCTATGATTGAATCGAGAGCTTCAGCAAATCCAATTTTTTGCATTTATGAAAAACGCGCGGCTTGGCCGCGCTAAGTATCATAACTGGCAAAGTCGCAACCGGCAACTGCGCCCAGGACTGACCCGCCTGAGGCAGGCAAGAACGACAATTGTCTCGCCTTTCAATTCTCGAACTGCTCTTCCAGCGCATCGAGATAAATCGAGAGCGCATCGTGGCGGTGCGGTCGTACTTCATTTTGCTGTTCAGCCGCGCTCAGATAATCCGCAAACACGCCGCTTTGCGTTTTCGCTTTTGTCGCTTCGAACCAGTTCATGTAATCGTCAATATCGCTCATGTGCGCTGAAATCTTCCTGCGCAGCGCATCTGTGCGCGCCAGACTCTCGGCCATCCCTTTGTTTTTGCCGGCGGCAATCGACCATGTAATTTCCTGATACTCCTGAACTGTCGGCCGCAAAATCGGATTCGCGCGGGCTGCGAGCAAGAGCAACCTCTGGCTGAGATGATTGAGTGAAGCGGATTCCGCGTGCGAAATTTTTCGCTGTGAAAGTTTACGCAATTGAGACGCACCGGCGCGTTTCTTATTTCCTAAAATTCGCAAACATTCATCCAATTCATGTTCGGTCTCGGCAAATGTGAGCAATTGATAATTTTTGCTGTGGGTAACGATACTCGATTTCCAGATTTTTCCGGCGTCATTGCCAGCCAGCTCGGGAAACTGCGCCTGCAAATCGGCCAGCGAATTGTTCGTTGGGTGAGCTAGATTGTCGATGTAGCGAGCGAGACGCCTGGGCCCGTCCGTTTGATGGACAAGCGATTGCGTGAGGGCAAAGGAGTACGCCCGATAGAGTTCGCGCGCGGGCGAATCAAGCAACGCCGGGCGCTGGTCAAGAAATTCGCCCAATGGCGTGATCTTTTCCGAAACGGTTAGCGCTTCGACCAGCGGTGCGCGATCACCGCCGGGCGCCAACGCGAGCACGCCGTCGAGCAACCATTCTGGCGGCTCCGCATAGCTCGTTCCCGGAGCGAGCTCCGGCTGTTTGCGGTAAATCATTTCCAGCAAGATCGCGCGCAACATTTCGCGCTCGACGGCCGCACGGTCGAGATTTGTCGCCAGCGTCACGTCGAGTTGGAGTTTTAACCCGAAGCCGGTTTGGCTAAACCGCAAGGCGGTGGACGGAATTTCTGGGAGATTCGCCTGCGGTCGCTGCAAGTTAATGACGATCGGCGTCTTCCATTCATCGCCGCGCCGAAGAAGGGCGAGCAAATCGGCCTTGGTCTTTTCGGCCAGTTCCGAAATCGCGCCGCGTGACAAATCATCAGCGCCGTAAATGACGAACTGGTGTGAGGGGCTCACACTACGCTCAAGGGTGGCGGCAAAAAGCATCCGCACAGCCAAAATCGACAATAGATACGCTGCGCTCCACTTGGTCCTCATTATCTGCAACCCAGCATACCTCAGAGCAGCTTGGCCAGGCGAGAAGCAATTGCCCGGGAATTTTTTGGCAACGCCAGCCGCTTGAAAAAGCGAAACTCTCGCCGTTTTCCGGTGTGTAACGTACCAGTGAAACTGAAAAGAACACATGACATGCGCATGAACGGCGCGATCAGCCGGCAATTGATCGCCACCATGGGTCTGCGCGAATGATCGCGGACGCGCGACTCCGAGACGCTTCGGCGCGACGAGCTCTGGGAGTTGTCGATCTTTCGGTTGGTTGACCGGCGCGCCCGGGGGAGAAATGGCGGGCCGCCGGTCTCGATTTTATCGAGACGCGCTTAAGAGGACATTTCCTTGGTGGAACTCGACTTTGCCCATTTGCGCCACCAATTTTCGCTCGCGCGCAAGCGCAGACCAAAGGTCAGCGAAAATAATGTCGGTGTATCGCATGATGGCGGGATGAATCGGTAGCCGCCCAATGAAGCCGCCCTTTGCCGACACAACGATTTTTCCCTCGGCTACGTTCACTCCATAGATCGCGCGTTGATAAAGGGGATAACTGAAGAACGAACGCTCCGCCATAATAGTACATGTCCCTTCGCCGAAAGCGACAAGTGCGCGTTTAAAAGAGAGCAATGGTTTATTCAGCGAGCTTTGTTTGCTTTTTAAGGCGTAAGCGAGATACGCATTCACTTCCTCCTGCGGGTATTGAAGCTGCCGATGGTAAAGAATGGCGTTTTCCAGGTCGAAATTAATCTGTGCGGGCACTGCGGTTGTTTGCGTTGCTGGCGGCACTTCGGGAGGCAAGATCATCTGCACGAGGGTAGCCGTAACCAATGCGGCCAAGGTTAATTTGCAAAATGTGAAACCCGTTCGGCGTAACCGTCCGCGATTCGGATTGAAGAGCTGTTGAACGCGCCGATGTGTTTGCTTCGGCTTCTCTCCTGCCGTTTTGGGGCCCGCGATCGCCGATCGATCCAGGCGCGCGCCGCATGCGTGGCAAAAAATACGCTCCGGTTCGTTTTCGCGCTGACACTCTGGACAAATCAGCTTGGTCATGCGCCCGCTTCCTTTTTCGTCGTGCCCGACGGAGTAGGTGCTGACGTTGGGACTTTTCCTTCCGTTTTGCTCGGCTCAGTCGATTTTTCCGGCGCCGGTGGCGCGGGCGACTCCTTCTTGGCCGCTTCTTTGTAGGAATCGCTTCGGTAATCGGTTGTGTAAAAGCCGGAGCCCTTGAAAATAATGCCGGCTCCGGTGCCGAGAAGTCGCTTTACCCTGCCATGGCCCCATTTCGGCAGGCGACAAAGCTGTTTCGGGCATTCGCGGAAAGGTTCATCGCGCATCGATTGAAACGCATCGAAATTTTGATTACATTTGCTACAGTAATAGTCGTAGGTTGGCATGAAAAAACGGGGTGCGGAAGTCTGCCTTAAGCAAAGCACAATTCAAGCCGAGGTCGCGGTCCGGCCAGCCGTTCCCTTGACTTTGCCCGAGTCGAACATTAACAGAATCCGTTTTTGAAAAATCTTATGATGCGTGTGCTTTTACGAACTTTCCCGGCGGCGCTTTTTCTAGGCGCGATGTTTCTTATGGTCGGATGTGAGGAAGACGCTCGGTTCACGGGGCAAACTCAATACCTTGGCGGCATTTACGGCACGGCGCCTACCGTCGGGGCGCCGCAAGATAACGTTTCCTACTGGGATGGCGATGGTATTGGCGGCAGGCCCGCCGTCAAAATCAGCCTCCTCGAGCAACGCGCTTATTTTTATAAAAACGGCCTGCTGGTCGGTGTGTCGCAACTCTCCACCGGACGCGAAGGGCTGAATACCCCCCTAGGGCATTTTTCCGTTCTCGAAAAAGACATCAACCACGCCTCGAGTCGATACGGCGATTACGTTGACTCCGCCGGCACCGTTGTGAAACCAAATGTCGATGTTCAGAAAGACCCCAAACCGCCGGGCACGCACTTCAAAGGCGCGCCCATGCCTTATTACATGCGCATCACGGATGGCACCGGCATGCACGCCGGCTATCTCCCCGGCTATCCTGCCTCGCACGGTTGCATTCGGATGCCGGAATTCATGGCGGAGAATTTCTTCAAATCGGTTTCCGCCGGCACGCCGGTTACAATCACGAACTAAGGTGGATCCAGTGCTCCGGGTTCGTGCCAGGTAACATCGCGCTCGGAGAGCGCGATCCAGCTTTTGAAATTGCTGCGCTTTCGGCGAACATTCGCCGTGGAAAGATCGACCCACCTCGTGCCAGATGGGCAGCCGGTCGAATCAACCGGCTGGCTCGCGCGGCCCCTTCCGCTTGCATCGGCACAGTCAGCAGATGGTCTTGATAGACGCGACTGCCCGCCATCGGCGGGGTCGGCGACCTCTGCAGAGTTGCTTGAGCTCGTCGCGCGCTCCGAACCAATTGCGCGAAAACTCGAGCAGATCGAGCGCGCTCGCTGGCCAATAAAGTTTTCTCACGTTATCGAGTCGGCCCAGGCGTTCCTGGTCGCAACGATTGCACGCAACATCGACAAGACAATTTGGGTGCTTTGCTCCAGCGTACGTGCGCAGGATTCGCTTTACGAAACTTTGTTGAACTGGCTGCCGAGCGCACAGTTTCTCCCTGAAACCGAATTTGCCGCCATCGAAAATGTTTTACCCGACCCGGAAATCGTAGCCGAGCGTCTCGCTTTGCTGAGCAATCTCGATCTGCCAACGGGCGGATTCGCCGTGGCGAACAAGGAACGCGGGCCGCGCGTGATCGTGGCCACGCGGGCAAGTCTCGACCAGCTCGCGCCGAAGCGTGGGACACTGCCATCGGCTTCTCTTCACCTTCAGCGCGGCGCTTCCGTGGCAATGCAGGTTCTTCTCGAAAAACTCACTAGCGCCGGGTACGAACGTGTCGCGCAAGTGACTACGCGTGGCCAATTTGCTGTGCGCGGTGGAATTGTCGACCTTTATTCCTGGCAGGCACCGCTGCCGCTACGTCTGGAGTTCTTCGGCGACGTTGTCGAATCGCTGCGCGAATTCGACATCGATACGCAAACGTCGGTGCGCGATCTAAAAATGGCTGATGTTCTGCTCAGCGCGACCGATGATCAAAGCGGTTTGGTTAGCGATTATGTCGATAACGATCATTTAAAGATCGACATCGAGCCGGAAGAAAATTCCGACGGCCAAATCCAAGTTACCGAGGGCTGGATTGAAAGCGGGCCGGAAGATTTCAGTGGCGCGTTTGAGGATTGTAATGTGGGCCAATTTGCGCTCGGCGATTTCATGCTGGCAGAAGCAAAGCGCAACCAGTTCGTCAAGCGTTTGAAAGAGTGGCGACAGACGGATGCACGTACCGTCATCTATTTTCAAACCGAAGGAGAGATCGAGCGCTTCCGCGAGATCATTGACCCGGCCGCGTTGCAAGACGTCGATCTTGTCCTCGGCACGCTCGCTCGCGGATTTTGTCTTCCGGCGGCGAACCTGGTCGTTTTGTCTGCCGCGGAGTTGCTTGGCCGCTTCGCGCCGCACGCGCGGCGGAGGTTATATCACGCCGAACGTCATCGCGCCCAAATCGATTTCAGCGAGTTGAATGAGGGCGACCTCGTCGTCCATCTTGAGCACGGGGTTGGAAGGTTTCTTGGGTTAATCAAAATGCCTTCTGCAGTGGTGGGCTTGCCACGGGACGAGTCCGTCCGGTCCGCCACGGGACGGATTCGTCCGAAAGGCGAATTGGCGGACGTGTCGCCTGCCACCGGCACGGCTGGCACCAGACGAGAAACACGAGATGGCCAGGAGGTCCTGGCGCTCGAATTCGCAGATGAAGCAAAACTCTATGTCCCGCTCGAGCAGGCCTATCTCGTTTCGCGTTACGTGGGCGTCGGAAAAAAATCGCCGCCGCTTAATTCGCTGGCCGATTCCAAATGGGCGCGCGCCAAGAAAAACGCCGCGCTCTCGATCTTCGACTACGCGGGCAAAATGCTCGTGCTGCAAGCAGAACGCGAAACCAATCCCGGGCACGCATTCGGCGGCGACACGAAATGGCAAATGGAATTTGAACGTTCTTTTCCGTTCCGCGAAACGCCCGACCAGATGAAAGCAGTTATCGAAACAAAGATCGACATGGAACGTCCCCGGCCGATGGACCGTTTGATCTGCGGCGATGTAGGTTTTGGCAAAACCGAAGTGGCGATTCGCGCTGCGTTCAAAGCAGTGATGGACGGCAAACAGGTCGCAGTGCTCGCGCCGACGACGGTTCTCGCGCAGCAACATTTCGAAGTGTTTCGGCAGCGGATGCTCGATTATCCCGTGCGAATCGAGATGCTCAGCCGGTTTCGATCGCAAGGCGAACAACGCAAAATTCTCGAACTCCTGCGGCAAGGCGGTGTGGACATTGTCATCGGCACACATCGATTGATTTCCGGCGACGTGGTCTTCAAAGATCTCGGTCTCGTCGTCATCGATGAGGAGCAACGATTCGGCGTCTTGCATAAAGAAAAATTCAAAGAGCTGTTCAAATTGGTCGACGTTCTGACTCTTTCCGCAACGCCGATCCCGCGTACGCTTTACCTTTCACTGGTCGGTGTGAAGGACATGTCCACGATCGAAACACCGCCACTCAATCGGCTGCCGGTGGAGACAGTGGTATGCGGTTATGACGAGCGGGTTATCCGCGATGCCATCAACCGCGAGTTGGAGCGACAAGGCCAGGTTTATTTTTTGCACAACCGGGTGGAATCAATCGAGAGGGTGCGCGAACGAATTGTCGATCTTTGTCCCGATGCAAAGATCGACATCGGTCACGGACAAATGGACTCGGATGAACTTGAAGAGGTAATGGCGCGCTTCGTGGCTGGCAAAATCGACGTGCTCGTTTGCACGACCATTATCGAGAGCGGTCTGGACATTCCGAACGCGAACACGATCGTCATCGATCGCGCCGACCGCTTTGGTTTGGCCGACCTTTATCAACTGCGCGGCCGGGTCGGTCGCGCCGAGCACAAAGCCTATGCCTATCTGCTCCTCCCGCGAGAGATGATGACAATTGGCGCCGCGCGCAAGCGGATCAATGCGATCAAGCAATACAGCTCTTTAGGCGCCGGTTTTCGCATCGCCATGCGCGATTTGGAAATTCGCGGCGCGGGCAGCATTCTCGGCACGGCGCAAAGCGGCCACATCATGGCAATCGGTTTCGATTTGTATTGCCAGTTGCTCAAACAAGCCGTCGGGCAGTTGAAGGGGCGAAAATTTCAGCTGCGTCTTGATGTCGAAGTGCGCCTTGATTTCGTCGCAACCAACGAAGCCGAGTTCGTGCAAAGTGGAACCGGCGCCTCGCCGCTTTCCCACGCAGACAAGGCACGAGGCGTCGCTTCTAATGATGAGCGCGCGCCGGCATTTGTTCCGTCGAATTACCTCAGCGACACGACCCTCCGCATCAAGGCGTATCGCCAGTTGGCCGAAATCGCGACGCGCGAGCATTTAGAACGATTGCAGCGCGATTGGCGGGACCGCTTTGGCAAATTTCCGCGCTCGATTGACAATTTGTTTCTTCTCACTGAAATCAAGCTCGTTGCGGCCGAGGCGGGTATCAGTCGAGTAGAGGTGCGCGAGCGCAAATTGATGCTGACGCGGCGCGGCGATTTTATACTTGTCGATGGAAAATTCCCTCGTTTAGTTGGTGCGACAGTCGAGCAGCGTTTACGGGAAGTTTTGGAGCTGGCTCGGAAATTTAATCAATGATGCGTCTGTTTTCGATTACGGTTCTGGCCGTTTTGGCGTTGAACGTTCCACCCATCTGCTCCGCAGCCTACTCGGCCCCAGAGCCCCAAGTTGTCGATGGCGTTGCCGCAGTGGTAGCGCTTGGCGACGATAAGAATCCGGCAAAAGGCGAAGTTATCACCTATTCGCAGGTGCGGGAGCTGGTCGTCCCGCGAGAGAAAGTGCTGCGCGCCCAATATACCGGAGACGAGTTGACAGCCAAATTGAAGGAGGCGCGGGAGGCGGCGCTGAAGGACTTGATCGATAGGCAGCTCATCATCCAGGCATTCAAAAAGGAGAATTATCAGGTGCCGGATCATTTCGTGGAGCAACAAATGCATGACATCATCCGCGAAAACTTCGGCGGCGATCGCAATACGTTCATCAAGACGCTGGAAGCGCAGAATTACACGCTCGGCGAATTTAAAAAGATGGAGACTGAGAAAATGATCGTGCAAGCGATGCGGAGCAAGAACGTTAAGAAAACCGCGGTCGCTTCACCGCTTAAGATCGAGGAATATTACAAGGCGCATCGCGACGAATTCACGAGCAAGGAACAAATCAAGCTGCGCATGATCATGATTCCGAGTCATGCTGCCGACGGCCAGGCGGCCGCGCAAAAGGCGCTGACCGATGAAATTTTTGCCAAACTTTCAAACGGCGCCGAATTCGGTCACCTCGCGCAGATTTATTCGGAGGACAGCACGCGTGAACAGGGCGGCGACTGGGGATGGATCGAGCGCAAGACGCTGGCTGCGCCGCTGGAGAAAGTTGCATTCAATCTGCCGGTTGGAAAGGTCAGCCACGTCATCGACTTCAGCGGTAACTACTACATCCTAAAGGTGGACGACAAACACGGCGGCGATACTAAATCGCTTGAGCAAGTGCGCGCCGACATCGAAAAAATCCTGATTCAGCAAGAAGCACAGGCTCTCCAAGAGCGCTGGCTTGCGAGCCTGCGCTCAAAAGCCTACATCAAGACGTACTGATTTACTCGTGCTCTCTTGCTCCTAATCGTGCTCGTGCTCGATTGAGTAAGATTCGATTGCGATCATGAGCACGAGCACGAAACCTCGTATCGGAATTACACTCGGCGATTGCGCCGGGATCGGGCCGGAGATTGTCGATCTTGCCCTGAGATCGGATCGCCTGCCGGGCTCAGCGGAATATGTCCTCATCGGCAGGCAACCTGATTGCAAACCAAGCGAACCCACGAGCGAAACTGCGCGCGCCGCCGCGGCGGCTCTGGAGGAAAGCGTGACGCGATTGCGTCGCGGTGAGTTGACCGCGATCGTCACCGGACCAATCCACAAAGCGCGAATGTATGAGATTGGTTTCAAATTCGCCGGGCAGACAGAATTTTTCGCCGAGCGTTGCGGCATCAAAAATTTCGCGATGTGTTTGACTGGCGGGAAAATCACAGTCGCGCTGGTTACGACGCACGTTCCCCTGAGCCAAGTTCCGCGCGCGCTTAAGCAAAGCGAAATCCTACGCGTCGGCTTGTTGCTCGCCGATTTTCTGCAATCTCGCGCGCGAAAACGTAACTGTTCTGGGAACTCGACCGCTTTAAGCAGTCAAGTTCCGGTAGGCATGATAAGTGATGATTCCGGCGCTGGGGGGCCGCGCATTGCCGTCGCTGGCTTGAACCCGCACGCCGGTGAATCAGGAAAAATCGGTCACGAAGAACTCGAAATCATCGCCCCGGCGGTCGCACGGCTAAACCGATCACTTATCAATTCTGACAAATCACCTTCTGTTTTCTCGGGCCCCCATTCCCCCGACACAATTTTCCATCGCGCCGTCGAAGGCGAGTTCGACGCTGTGCTCTGCATGTATCACGATCAAGGTCTGATCCCGCTCAAACTCCACGCGTTTCACAGCGGCGTGAATGTCACGCTCGGGTTGCCTTTCCCGCGGACGGGTCCTGATCACGGCACCGCATTTGAGATTGCGGGCAGAGGAATCGCGCGACCCGACAGCATGATCGCGGCGATCAATCTGGCAGTCGAACTCGCGCAAAAACAAAAGCGTTAGTGAATTTTCACCCGCGAAACACTCAAATTACGCGAAAAACCGAAGAGGTGATCAATTTGAAGCTGTTAACGTTAGGCGATCCTCATCCGGTCGATCTTTATCTCTGAAATTTTCGCCTCTTTTCGCGTGTTTAGCGAACTACCCATGGGCACAACAATGAAGATCGACAAGTACATCTCGGTCTTCAACATCGGGCTGCAAAACACGTTCGTTTATCGCTGGAATTATTTTCTGCGCGCCCTCTTTGGTTTGATCCCACTCGCCGGCACCGTGTTTCTTTGGAGCGCGGTGTTTAAAGAGCGTGGCGGCAGCCTGCACGGCTACGACTACGAGTCGATGATTTATTACTATTTGCTCACGATCCTCGTCAACAATCTGGTCACGCCGACCGAAGATGAATGGCAAATCGCGGCCGACATTCGCGAAGGCCAGATCAACTCGCTGCTGACCAAGCCGATGAGTTATCTCGCTTATCGGTTCAGCATTTTTCTGAGCGGCCGCCTCGTTTACACATTCGTCACGCTCCCGCCGATCGCGCTGATCTTTCTTTATTTCCGGCATTACATCGCGCCGCCCGAACACGCGGCCACTTATGTGCTCGCGACGATATCGATGTTAATGTCGGCGCTGATCCAGTTCTTCATCACCTATTCGTTGGCGATGATGGCGTTCTGGATTTTGGAAATCTCCACCATCGTTTTCATCGTTTACTCATTCGAATATTTCCTTGGTGGGCAAATGTTCCCCATCGACATCATGTCCGCCGGAATTCAAGCGGCTATGAAATGGCTGCCGTTCTATTACGAACTGTTTTGTCCAATCGCGATTTTCCTCGAGCGCCTGCGCGGGGTCGAACTCGTGCAAGCGCTTGCCATCCAGATCGGCTGGCTCCTGCTGACTTGGGCGTGGGCAAACGCCATGTGGAAACGTGGCCTCGGTCACTACCAAGCGGTCGGCGGGTAAAACCCGTCTAAGCCTGTCGTTTCGTCGCACACAACAATTGCTCTGGGGCCACGAAAAATTTGTCGGCGGCAAGGGGCAACTATTCACACCTTCGTTCGTAAACCAGCAGACGAGCGACTGCCTCCCGCGATGAAAATTTGCGGGAGGAGCCGCAGTGCATTAGGCGTAAACGAGCAGATCGATTTCTTCGGGGAGCGAATTCGACACTTCACGAATAACGTTGCCGCGGAGCATGTTGATTAGCGCTGGTCGTCGTGGCGCCCCTAAGATCACCCGAGATGCGCCGAGCGTAGCTGCCACGTCGACGATCGTTTCCGCCGCGGACGGGCTGACTGCGTAACAAAACAATGGCTGGCGATCGACAGCTTTTTGTTTTGCCTCAGCGAAAACTGCACTCGCTTCCGCGTCTTCGGGCCACTTGCGTTTTGCGTCTTGTTCGGTCATGAACGGCTGCTCGCGCACGAACAGCAAATAGAGTCGGCGGCCAGTCTCCCGTGCTTCCCGCAAGGCGAAATCGAGTGTCCGGCCCGTGCCCCGGATCGCGCACAGGATTGATTCCGCGTCTAACGAAACAGGCATCGCCTCTCCACTTGCGCGTGCAACGTCGACATCTAATTTTTCCGGCGCCAGCGTGGGCGTCGCCTCCATTTTCATTCGGCGTTCTTGCACTAATCCGCGTAGAACCAGTCCGACAGCGAGAACGGTAACGGCAAAGTAGCGCGCGTTCGGTTTGTCGATGAGCAGCGACATTTCAATCGCGGCCATAACAATAAAGGTGGCGAACATGAGTGTACGCTCCCACGTTTTCATCGATAATTTTCGATCCGTTGAAGTGGCACCGAGGTTGGTGGCGATGGCGCCGACGACGCCGACCGCGTAGAGGTCAGCCAAGCCGGCCATGTCTTTGACGAAGATAACGAGCGCCATCGGCACAATCGTGGCAATCGCCATCGCTAGTCCAGGCACTCCCCATTTGTTGAGCCGGTGAAAAATCATCGGCAGCTCGCGGTCGCGCGACATGAGAAATTGGATCATGATTAGATCGACAATCGCGGTGTTGACCGCCGAGAGCAGAAGCATGGCGAAGGCAATGCTGACGACGAAGCCGAACATGTGACCGAGCGCAGGACCCAGCGCGCTACCGACAAAAACCTCACCCATGTAACGCAGCATGTAATCGCGAACCCCTTGGGCGCCGGGCGCGTTCACATCGCCGTTCACAATCTGCAATCCGCCAAGCGCATGCATGGCAAGACCAAGCAGCGCCGTGAAAATGCAAACCTCCAGCATGACCCACAAAATCGCGGGTGTAGAAGTTTTGACGACGCGGGGGTGCTCGTCAGTGCTTCCCGGATCGAGTCGCATAACGCCGGTCGCATTCGCGATTGCTTCCACCCCGGACAGCGCGAGCACGATGCCGACAAAGGCAGCCCAGTTTTTCGCGAATCCGCCGGTAAGCGGTTGCAAATTGTGTACCGATTGACCGATGTGCGGCAGGCTGAAAATCCCCAGCACCACGACGACAAGTGCAGTTGGAACCGAAACGAGAAAGGCGAGACCGCCGGTGTGTCTTGGGCCTAACAAATTGAGCAGGCCGATGATGAGGATCGACATCGCCGCAAATTTTTCCGGGTGCGGCACGCCGAGATATTGAAATGCGGAGAGCGCGCTGATCGCCGCCGTCACTAGGTAATCCGCGATGAGCAAGAAGGCGCCGACAATCGAGATCACTTGACTGCGATGCCGCACGCTCGCGTAGACGCCGCCGCCGTCTGGATATAAGCGGCAGATGATCATGTAATTGATGCCGACGAGCGCCGTAAGCACGCACATCAACGCGATAAGCCAGAACGAAGCGTAACCCGCTACCGCGAAGGCAAGTCCGATCACGTAGGCTTTGCTCGTGCCCCAATCGCCGTAAAGAATCGCTGCCGCGCGCGGCGCGTTCACATTACGCGGACGCTTAATATTAGTTGGGATCAACTGATTTCGACTCAAACGAGGCGGGCTCGCGCGACGAGGCGCCTCACTTCCGGCGGGAGTCGGTTACCTGCGACTTCCTTTGCCACTTTAACGTTGCTGACGAGGTTAGCTGTCGGGCTGGAGCCATTAAATGCTCTCGATGCCGCGCATCGTTCGCCCCGATCCGCTCCGCAACCGCAAAACGGAATTTGGTTCCCCCGCTGGATGGACAACTCGTCCCTCCATTTAGCGAAACAAAGAACTATCGGGCACTGTGAAATCGCGTTTCGGCTACGTCAAGAGGGGCGCGGTCCTACACCGTCGAATCGAACCTATGCTAGTGCAGATCGACTCGGGCGAATGCGCGTGAATTGAGTTTAGAAAACCGCTTGTCACCAATGGAGACCCCGATGAACAGTCAGGCTTCCATCCGCGATGGCTGACTTGATTATCACTGAGAGCGGCGCGGTGCATCGGCCGCGCAATGTTGATTGGAAACGGGCGGCCGCGCTGCTGTACGGCGATTGGGGGACGAGCAAAGCCTACGTAATCGGGCTCGCGTTTCTCGCAGCCGGGTTTTCGTCGTTGCCGATTGTCCTTGCCGTCAGCGCTCTGACCGGTCTCGTCGGGATCAATTACATCGTGATCTGCCGCCATTTCCCCGATGGCGGCGGCGTTTACTCCGCCGCGCGCTCGCAGGGGCGATTGCTCGCGGTTGTTGGAGCGCTTCTGCTGCTCGCCGATCTCACTGTCACAGCTGCGCTCAGCGGCTGGTCCGCATTGACCTACATCACATCCGGCGCCGAACACGTGGCTTGGATCAAATTGCTGCGTGATCACATCGGTCTCACCACAATCGGCGTCCTCTTGATTATGGGCGTGATCAATTACTTTGGCCCGAAACATTCCGGCACTCTCGCGGTGGCGCTGGCGGTGCCGACCGTGATTGTCGTCATCGCATTAATCGCGGTCAGCGTGCCGCATTTGACGACGCGGTTCCTTCAACCGCGGCACGAGAGTCTCAGCACATTGTGGGTGCAATTTGTCGGCGTGATTCTGGCGCTTTCCGGCGCTGAATCGATCGCAAATGTCACCGGCGTCATGAAGCTCGATCCAGGATCGACAATGGATCATCCCAGCGTCGCGCGCGAATCGTTCAAAGCCATCACGCCGGTGGCTATTGAAGTTGTTCTTGGCACAGCGCTGCTGGGGTGGGCGATGCTTTCTCTTCCGACAGTGCTCGGGAAAACGCTGCAAATCTCCGATCCAGCCGCTATTAGCACTGTCTTACAGCAACGCAGCGAAGACATGCTGCGCTTCATCGGCGAGCAATTTGCGACTGCCACATTTTCGCCGGCTATCGGCAATCTCTTCGGTTGGATCGTGGGAATCGTTTTCTTTCTGCTCCTGCTCAGCGCCGCAAATACCGCAATCGTTGCGATGGTCGGCTTGCTCTACATGATGTCGCGCGATCGCGAGATGCCGCACCAGTTCAGAAGACTGAACCGTCACGGCGTGCCAATTTATCCGCTGTTTATCGCGATCGGACTTCCTACCGTCGTTCTTCTCTTCGCTGGAAGTTTCACCGCCCTGGCAGGTCTTTACGCCATCGGCGTGGTGGGGGCGATCACCGTTAACGTCGGATCATGCGCGTTTAATCGTGCGATCGATTTCACCTGGTACGATCGTCTGCTCTTCAGCGTCACGTTTGTCGTCCTGTTTGCGGTTGAATTTACCCTCGCTCACACCAAGCCGGACGCGCTCTTTTTCGTGACCTGCGTTTTGATCGGCGGCCTCGGTTTACGTGCCTACACGCTGAAACGCCAAGGCCTAACCACCGTGACTGTAACGCGCGAAGTCGCAGAAATGGTGAGCCCGGATCTGGAGGCAAGAATTCAACCGCGGTTGGAGGAAGGACAAAAAATCATGGTGGCAGCGCGCGGGATTACACCGGTGCTCGGGTTTGCTCTTGATGAGGCGCAATTGCGCAAAGCGACGCTATGTGTGCTCTACGTTAAGGAAGTTGCTGTGTATTTCTCCGGCGGCCCATCGCGACTGGGTCGAGCGCGATGGGAGAACGACCCCGAGGCCTCGGCCATCATGTCGTTGATGCTCAAACTCGGGGCCGAGCGCGACGTCTGCGTTCTGCCAGTCTACGCGGTGAGCCCGGACGCCGCTGCAACAATTGTCGATCTTTCTGCCACAATGGGCGTGGACTATCTCATGATTGGCGCAACACAACGAACGGCTATGGCCAATCTTCTCCGTGGTAGTGTGGCTACCATTGTTGCCCAACATTTGCCCGACTCAATTCAGCTGCTCATCTTTGGCTAACGGCACCCGCACACCGCAGATGTAACTCGGCATTGCCCATGTGAGCATTTCTCGCGCAGAGTTTTTAGCCGCGCGGCTCGTTCGACAGCGCAAACTTCATTCAACTGCTCTTAATGTTTTTTTAACACTTTGACGCAGCGGTTTAATTAACGCTGCCGGCAAAGTTCGCTCACAGTTCCGGTAAGCTTGTGAGTGAATTCATCTTTGTAGGAATCACCGTCCTGCTGATCGTCAACGGAGTGTTTTCCCCCTTCTGCGAGAAACCGAAGGAGGAGCGATGAACGACCTCATATTCGCCGGAATCATCGTTCTGTTTTTTATCGTAAGCGGTCTTTACGTCAGCTTCTGCGAAAAACTTTAGGAGGACGCAATGGAAACCATCATTGTCGGGATCATCGCGCTGTTGCTGTTCGTCTATTTGTTCGTGGCCGTGATCCGGCCGGAAAAATTCTGAGGAACGGGTATGCAAGCTTCAGGTTGGATTCAATTCGCCCTCTACTTCGTCGCGCTCGCGCTGATCACGAAACCGATGGGGCTTTACCTGTTGCGCGTGCTCGACGCGAATGGCAGGACATGGCTCGATCCTGTGCTGCGTCCGTTAGAGCGACTGACATACCGGTTGATGGGAGTCGACTCCAGCAAAGAGCACAATTGGAAACAGTACACGCTGGCCATGCTGCTCTTTAGCTTGGTGGGCTGTCTTTTAACTTACGCGATCCTGCGATTGCAGTATCTGCTGCCGCTGAATCCGCAGGGGCTTGGTCCAGTGAACGCAGATCTGGCGTTCAACACGGCGGTGAGCTTCACGACCAACACCAATTGGCAGAACTACAGTGGCGAAGCCACCATGTCGTATTTCTCGCAGATGGTCGCGCTGGCTTTTCACAATTTCGCTTCCGCTGCCACTGGCATTGCCATCGCCGCCGCGCTCGTCCGCGCGATTGCGTGCCACTCGGCGAACACGCTCGGCAACTTCTGGGTGGACCTCGTGCGTGTGACCTACTACCTCCTGCTGCCCATTTGCCTCGTCTTCGCAGTCTTCCTGGTGTCGCAAGGGATGATTCAAAATTTCAAGCCTTACACCAAGGCGACGTTGACGGAGCCGATGAAGGTCCAGGTCGAAAAGAAGAACGACAAAGGCGAGACGATCAAGGGAGCTGATGACAAGCCTGTGATGGAGGAACAAACCGTCACTGAACAGAACATCGTGCAGGGACCGATGGCCTCACAGGTCGCGATCAAAATGCTCGGCACCAATGGCGGCGGTTATGTCAACGCCAATGCGTCGCACCCGTTCGAGAATCCGACGCCGCTCTCAAATTTCATCCAGATGCTTTCGATTTTCTCCATTGGCAGCGGACTCACTTATTACCTGGGGCGGATGGTGAAAAACCAGAAGCATGGATGGACGGTTTGGGCCGCGATGTCGATCTTGTTTGTGGGTGGCGTTTTGCTCTGTTGGTGGGCCGAGTCCGCAGGCAATCCGATTCATCACCAACTCGGCGTTGCAGCCGCCGACGGCAATATGGAAGGCAAGGAAGTTCGCTTCGGCATCTTCAACTCTGCACTCTTCGCTACCATCACGACGGACGCCTCGTGCGGCGCGGTCAACTCGATGCACGACTCCTTCACCGCGCTCGGCGGTTTCGTGCCGCTGTTCAATATTCAACTCGGCGAGATTATCTTCGGCGGCGTCGGCGCCGGACTGTACGGAATGCTCGTGTTTGTCGTGCTCGCCGTCTTCATTGCCGGCCTGATGGTGGGCCGGACACCAGAATATCTCGGCAAGAAAATCGAGTCTTACGACGTGAAGATGGCAATGCTGGCTTTGCTCATTCTTGCCATAGACATTCTCGGTTTCGCCGCCTGGGCAGTCGTTAGCAAATGGGGATTGGCCGGACTGAACAACAACGGCCCGCACGGGTTGAGCGAAATTCTTTACGCCTACAGCTCAACGACCGGCAACAACGGCAGCGCCTTCGCGGGGCTAAACGGCAACACACCGTGGTACAACACCACCCTGGGCATTGCCATGTTGATCGGCCGGTTTTTGATGATCGTCCCAATTTTGGCGCTCGCTGGTTCCTTAGTTCGAAAGAAAGTTACTCCAGCGAGTGCTGGCACTTTTCCGGTTCACGGCGGCACGTTTTTTATCCTGTTGATCGGGACAGTCCTCCTGATCGGTGCGCTGAATTTTCTCCCGGCTCTGACGCTTGGACCGATCGTTGAGCACTTCCTCAACCTTCAGGGAAAACTTTTTTGAGCCTCTGAGAAGTTTATGAAACAGAAGGCTCCCTCCCTTTTTGACTGGAATATTGCCGGCCCGGCGATCGTTGACGCTTTCAAAAAGCTCAACCCGCGCCTGATGATCAAGAACCCTGTCATGTTTGTGACAATGGTGGGCGCGGCGCTCACCGCCGTGGGCATTTTCACGGCCGAGCCGGCGCTGCACGGCCTCGTTGCGCAACTGGCGGTCTGGCTGTGGTTCACCGTGCTCTTCGCCAATTTCGCCGAAGCTGTTGCGGAAGGTCGCGGCAAAGCGCAAGCCGCCAGTCTGCGAAGAGCCCGGAAGGAAACGATGGCACGCCGGCTGCGTAACGGGCGCGAGGAAAAAGTGCCCGCACCGATCTTGCAAAATGGCGACATCGTCGTTTGCGAGGCGGGCGATATGATTCCCGCGGATGGCGATGTGGTTGAAGGAATCGCCAGCGTCGATGAAGCTGCGATAACGGGCGAATCCGCGCCGGTCATTCGCGAGAGCGGTGGCGACCGCAGCGCCGTGACCGGAGGCACGCGTGTGCTGAGCGACCGAATTGTCATTCGCGTCACGATGGAGAAGGGCGGCGGTTTTCTCGACCGGATGATTGCTCTCGTGGAAGGCGCGCGCCGCCAAAAAACGCCTAACGAAATCGCGCTGACGATTCTGCTCGCCGCGTTGACGTTCATTTTTCTGCTGGTCTGCGTCACACTGAAGCCATTCGGCATCTATTCGGCCACTGAGTTCTCCATTCCCGTTCTGGTTGCGTTGCTGGTCTGTTTGATTCCGACAACTATCGGCGGCCTGCTCAGCGCCATCGGCATTGCGGGCATGGATCGCGTCCTCCAGCGCAACGTTCTCGCTATGAGCGGCCGCGCGGTCGAAGCGGCCGGAGATGTCGATGTCCTTCTTCTCGACAAAACGGGCACGATCACTTTGGGCAACCGCATGGCCGTTGCGTTTCATTCAGCGCCAGGAGTCGCGGACAAAGATCTCGCCGCATCTTCGCAGTTGAGTTCGCTCGCCGATGAAACGCCGGAAGGCCGCTCCATTGTCGTGCTAGCGAAGGACAGATTCGGATTGCGCGGACGCGAAATGCACGAACTGCACGCCACGTTCATTCCGTTCAGTGCACAAACCCGCATGAGCGGCATCGATCTGCACGCGACCGACACCGAACCGACCATGCGCGTGCGCAAGGGCGCCGCGGAAACCGTGCGCAGATTTGTTGAATCAGCTGGCGGAGTTTTTCCACAGGCCGTGACCAAAACTGTCGATGAAATCTCACATCGCGGCGGGACTCCGCTCGTCGTCGCCTCCGAGATGACGACGCTCGGCGTGATCGAACTGAAGGACGTCGTCAAAGGCGGAATCAAAGACCGCTTTGTGCACTTACGCAAAATGGGGATCAAAACGGTGATGATTACCGGCGATAATCCGCTTACAGCCGCGGCGATTGCGGCAGAGGCAGGCGTGGACGATTTCATGGCGCAGGCGACCCCGGAGCAAAAACTCAAACGCATTCGTCAGGAGCAAGCAGACGGACATCTCGTCGCAATGACCGGCGACGGGACGAACGACGCCCCCGCGCTCGCCCAAGCCGATGTCGGTGTCGCCATGAACACCGGCACGCAAGCCGCGCGCGAAGCCGGCAACATGGTCGATCTTGACTCAAACCCGACCAAGCTCATCGACATCGTCGAGATCGGAAAACAGATGCTCATCACGCGCGGTTCGCTGACGACCTTCAGCATCGCGAACGATGTGGCGAAATATTTCGCGATTATTCCCGCGATGTTGATGGCCACATTTCCCGCCATCGCTCCGCTCAACATCATGCATCTCCACAGTCCCACCAGCGCCATTCTCAGCGCCGTCATCTTTAACGCGCTCGTTATCATCGCGCTGATTCCGCTGGCGTTGCGCGGCGTGGCCTACAAACCGATGGGCGCGCTGGCGATTCTCCAGCGCAACCTGCTCATCTACGGCTTTGGCGGCGTGATCGTACCGTTCATCGGAATCAAACTCATCGACCTCAGCATCACTGCTCTTCATCTCATTTAGCCCATGAAAGAATTCTTCTCTGAAATCCGTGGCGCGGTCTTCTCGACATTGATTCTAGCAACTATTTGCTGCGGGCTCTATCCGCTCGTTGTCTTCGGCATCTCGCAAACACTCTTTCGCGACAAGGCAAACGGCAGCTTGATTCTGGACAACGATGGCGCCGTGCGCGGCTCGAAGCTGCTCGGTCAGGGATTCATCAGTGAAAAGTATTTTCACCCGCGTCCTTCGGCCGCCGGCAATGGTTACGACGCCGCGAACTCCAGTGGCAGTAATCTCGGGCCAACTTCACAAAAGCTGAATGACGCGATCAAAGATCGCATTGCAGCATATCGGAAGGAGAACGGCTTGAGCGAAACCGATCCCGTGCCTGCGGATGCCGTCACTGCGTCCGCCAGCGGCCTCGATCCCCACATCAGCCCGCGCAACGCCGAACTTCAATTGCCGCGCGTCGCCAAAGCTCGCGCGATGAGCGAGGAGAAACTGCGCGAGTTGATTAAGCAGAACACAGACGCCCGAGGCCTCGGTATTCTCGGAGATCCCGGCGTGAACGTGCTCAGCCTGAATCGCGCTCTCGATTCCGTCGCTGCAAAGCCATGAACCCTTCGGAGATGATTTCTCCGGCAGCCACGCAGTCAGAGAACGATAGCCATCGCACTGGCCCTGGCCCAACGAGAATAACTTACGTGTTCATCTTCGTTCCCATTTATATCAAGAAGAAATCGGACGCGACCGTGCGACCAACTACCCGTGGCCCGCTCGCGAAGTTACTGGGCCTGTTCTTCAGGCAAGATCGAGATCTTCAGCCGTTCTGGACCTGGTTCATCGGCAACCTGCCGCTTCCTCGTTAGATCGACAATCAAATGATATCGCTGCTCGACCAGCTTCGTCAAAACGCGGCACTCAAAAGTAAGGAGAAAAAATTGAAGATTACAAACAAATATCTGCTCGCAATCGTCTGTGCGACCATGGTCGTTCCTGTCTCCCTCGCACAAGACGCGTCCGATTCCGCGCTCAGGGCAAAAGAGAAAGCCAAGGCTAAGGCAACGGCTGGGACGAAGGGAGAACAAGCGGGAGCGGCGGCCGCGGAAAAGAAGTTACACGAACCATTTTGGAAACGCCTCGACGAAGCGTTTCTGGAACAACTGGGCACACCGGCTTACACACCGCCAGAGCCTGGTGCAACTCCAACTCCGCGTCGTATCCCGCCAGCGCCGTTTGATTCGCCGCCTTTTCCTGCGGGCGATTGGCAAATCGGCGGAAGTCCTATCATAGGCGATCCAGGGGAGCTCGCGCCCTATCCCTTGATGCAGGCGATTTACGAGGGGCCTAACGGCGACGCGTGGAAGAGAAGCAAAGTGCAGATTTACGGCTGGGTGAACTTCTCCGGAAACATCAGCACATCGCATGCATCGAAGGCGAGCGAGAACGGAAACTTCCCGCTGATTTACGATGAGCGTCCAAACCGGATGGAGCTCAACCAATTCGTGGCCTACATCGAGCGCATGCCGGATGAGAACCAGACCGATCACATCGACTGGGGCTTTCGGATTTCGTTCTTGTACGGCCTAGACTACCGCTTCACGATCTCGCGAGGTTTATTTAGCGATCAGTTGTTGAAGCATAACAGTTACGCTGGCTTTGATATGCCGATGGTCTACTTCGATCTCTATATCCCACAGGTTTTCCAGGGAATGAATATTCGGATTGGTCGTATCATTTCGGAACCGGACATTGAAGCGCAGCTGGCGCCGAACAATTTGATGGCGACCCACTCACTGCTCTACGGCTTCGATAATTACACACAGACAGGAATTTTCACGGCTACGAAACTGAATGATCAATGGACGATTCAGGCCGGCATATCGGACGGCACCGACGTTGCTCTTTGGCAAAAAGATCCAGGACGACAACCAACCGGGACGGTGATGATTCAGTGGACCTCGCCAAATCAAATGGATTCGATCTATGCTGGCGACAACGCGTTTAATAATGGCAAGTTTGGCTACAACAACTTGCAACAGATCGTCGGAACCTGGACGCACAAGTTCAACGATAAGATCTATACGGCGACCGAGGCTTGGTACATGTACATGGAGGACGCAAGGAACCATCCTACAAAAGACGTGCCGTTCCAGAGCGGCTCGTTCCCAGTGCGAAACGGGTACGCGCCGGAGGAGGCTGTCTTAAATTACACGATGTTTCGGATCGCTCGCGACGCCTTCTTCACGGTGCGCAACGAGCTCTTTAACGATAAGGTCGGCAGTCGCACGGGGTTTGCGACGTTGTATACGGAACATTCCATCGGCATCACTTACTGGCCGGACAAACTCATCACCATTCGTCCCGAACTTCGTTACGATCATTCTTACGATGAAAGGGCGTACAATAACGGAACCAGGCGTAATCAGCTCGCGTTTACTACGGACGTAATCTTCCATTTCTGAACCATCATGCATAATCTGTTTGTCTTCGCGTTAATCGTTTTCTTTGCTGCACTGCCGCATACTACAATTTGGCTCTTGGAGAAGGCGTCCGTTTGGAGAAAAGGTTCGAGGTAAACCGGCCATCGTCTGCTTTTGCGGGCGCCCTCTTTTTTTGCGCGCGCGACCGATCGCTGGCGCCGAGGAGCCTCAGTCGGCAGGCGCAGCGGTGTTGCATTCTTAGTCTCGCGGAACACCCGCAAAGTTCCCGGCTATAATGTGTTCGTCGGTTTCGGTCGGCGCTTCTAACGCGCACGACTGGAACAGGCTGCGCGGCAAGAGTAGATTTCCTACATGAGCGAGGAGTCGCGGCCAGATCCGGATGAGATTCTTGCGCGCATGAAGCGCGAAGAAACTGCCGCCAGCCGCGGCAAGCTGAAGATTTTTTTCGGCATGTCACCCGGTGTCGGCAAGACTTACGCCATGTTGGAGGCGGCGCGGCAAAAGCAAGCTGAGGGGTGCGAAGTCGTTGTCGGTATTGTCGAAACGCACGGCCGCAATGAAACTGAAGCCTTACTCGAAGGCATGCCGATCATGCCGCGCACGCAGATCGACTATCGCGGGACAACGCTGACGGAGATGGATCTCGATGCCATTCTCACCTGGCATCCCGGACTCGCGATTGTCGATGAGCTCGCACACACGAATGCGCCGGGCTCGCGTCACCCAAAACGGTATCAAGACGTGCTCGAGCTGCTCGATGCCGGAATTGATGTCTATACCACGCTCAACGTTCAACACGTCGCCAGTCGCAGCGATATTGTTCGGCAGATCAGCGGCGTCACCGTCACTGAGACCGTACCTGATCCCGTTATCGATCTTGCTGATGAGGTCGTTCTTGTCGATCTAACACCGGAACAATTGCGCTCGCGGCTGGCCGAAGGAAAAGTTTATCTCGGCGAACGCGCGGAGTGGGCGGCCAAGAATTTTTTCCGCGAAAGCAATCTGACCGCACTGCGGGAAATGGCACTGCGCCTTGTGGCAGAACATGTCGATCGCGATTTGCGCGAGATCATGTCGGAAGAAAAAATCCCGGGACCGTGGAAAAGCGGCGATCGGCTGCTCGTCGCCGTGAGCGCGAGCCCTTATTCGGAAAGACTCATTCGTTACACCCGGCGGCTCGCGGCTTCGATGGAAGCTTCCTGGATCGTAGCGAATATCGAGAGGCCCCACGCGCTTTTGCAAGAAGAACAAACGCGATTGACTCGTTATCTAGCGCTGGCGCGCCAACTCGGGGCGGAAGTGATTTCCACACCTGGCACCGATGTCGGTGAAACGCTGCTCCGCGTCGCGCGGCAGCATAACGTAACTCAAATCGTGATCGGCAAGCCGCTTGGCATGTCCTGGCTTTATCTTTGGAAACGCGATCCTTTGCGCTGGCTCATGCGTCACAGCGGTAACATCGACATCCACATGATTCCATCCGAGGAATTGGCGCGGCCGCGCCACGAAACAATCGAAGAACGATTGGCGCGCGCGCCCTGGCGCGACTTTGGCATCGCGCTTGCCATCGCCGCCGCTGTCACCGGATTGTCATTGTCGATCTTCGCTTACACCGGCTATTCAGCAGTCGCGCTGTTTTACTTGCTCGCGGTCGTGCTAGGGGCAATGCGTTTGCGCCGGTGGCCAACTCTCTTTCTCGCCGCGCTCAGCGCATTGCTCTGGAATTTTTTGTTTGTCCCGCCGCGGTTCACTTTTTACATCGGCCAGTTTCAGGACGTGATGATGTTCTGCGCCTACTTCGTCATCGCGCTGGTCATCGGTCATCTAGCCACGCAATTGCGCCAGCGCGAACAAGCGGAGCGGCGACGCGAGGAACGCGCAACGGCGCTTTATCGGTTGACGCGTGCGCTCGCCGCCAGCCGCGATCTCGATGAAGCGTTGCCAAAGGTTTTGACGCTGATCAAAAATTCTTTTCAAGCTGATGCGGCGGTATGGTTGTGCGACGAAAGCGGTTTGTCGCGGCATCCGGCGAGCACCTTTGTACCCTCGAGCAAAGATGAAAGCGTTGCGGTCTGGGCATTTCAGAAAAAACAAAGCGCTGGAAAATCGACAGGCACACTACCCGACGCCGAATCGTTGCATGTCCCGCTTGTCACGGGCGATCAAGGCGAGGGCGTACTCACAGTGCGACTCGATTCTCCGCCTACACTCGAGCAACGGGAATTGCTCGACGCTTTTGCGGCGCAGCTCGCGCTGTTCGTGAACAAAGAGCGCGCCTTGGAACAAAGCCGCGCCGCACAGATTTCTCGTCAATCTGAGAAATTGCAAAAAGCGCTATTCGATTCCGTTTCTCACGAATTAAAAACGCCGCTCGCTGCCATCTCTGCTGCGCTCCAGCAACCGCAACCTGATCGCGTGGAATTGCAACAAGCGGTCCGGCGTCTGACCCGTACTGTCGATCATCTACTTGATGCCACACGTTTGGAATCGGGACTCCTCCAACCGATGCGGGAATGGTGCGATCCGGGAGAGCTTTTGCGTGAAGCCGTCACGCGTTCGGGATTAAAAGGCGACGCAGTGAAAATCACCATCACTAAAGATTTGCCGATGATCTCGGTGGATGCGCGGCTGATCGAACAGGCATTGGTCACGTTGCTATCAAACGCTGCCGCGCACGGAACAAGCGACCAGCCAATCCAAGTCAGCGCGGCGCGCGATGATTCCATGCTCGTCTTTTCCGTGGCCGATCACGGCCCCGGTCTCGTGCCGGGCGAAGAAAACAAGGTATTCGAAAAATTTTATCGTCGCCCCGGCACTGCGCCCGGTGGTCTAGGCCTCGGACTTCCGATCGCGCGCCAACTCGTGGAAGCGCACGCCGGCCAGATCGTTGCGCAAAATCGCGAGGAAGGAGGCGCGCGTTTTTCCATTCGACTTCCCATCGACGAATCAATGCGATTACCTTCCGAAGCGGCGACCGCATGAAACCGGTCGCGCTCATCATCGACGACGAGGTGCAAATTCGGCGGCTGCTGCGCGTCGTGCTCGAAGGGGAGAATTATCTAGTGCACGAAGCGAAGACCGGTCAGGAAGGTTTGACAGAAATCGCCAATCGGCGGCCGGGCATCATCTTGCTCGATCTTGGTTTGCCCGACCTTGACGGGCTTGAAGTCTTGAAACGGTTACGCGAATGGAGTCAAGCGCCCGTGCTGGTTCTTTCCGTTCGTGATGATGAACAAGGAAAGGTCGCGGCGCTCGACGCCGGCGCGGATGATTATGTCACCAAACCTTTCAGTTCTCCGGAATTGCTCGCTCGTCTGCGCGCGGCGCAACGCAAGACGCGACCGGCGGAAGAGGTTTCTGTTTTCAAACACGGCGATCTGGTTGTCGATCTAACTGCTCATCTCGTTACCCGCAGCGGCGACCAAGTGAAACTCACCGGCACCGAATACGCCTTACTACGATTATTCGTTAGGCATCCCGGTCGCGTGCTCACACATCGCTACATTCTGCGCGAAATCTGGGGGCCGAAATCGGAAGAGCATCGGCAATATCTGCGCGTCTATGTCACGCACCTTCGGCAGAAAATTGAGCGCGATCCAGGTGCCCCTACTTTACTCACAACCGAGCCCGGCATTGGCTATCGCTTCGGCCTCGCCCTTTCCATGCCTGTTACCTAGCGGTAAAATTTTCTTAATCATGCGGCTTGTTCGGGATTGGCGCTGGGTTGGGCGGCGCCGCCGGCGCGGCGCTTGGCACCATTAGCAGCGGAGGGATTGTCGATCTTGCGGTCGGTGGCTCGGACGACGCGCTCGGCTTCAGCAAACGTAACTGGCGCGCCGCTTCGGCAGCCCAAAAGCTGTCGCGATAATCGGTGATGATTTGTTCACAAATACGGCGCGCTTCATCAGTCCGATTCTTCGCCTTCAATAAAGACACCGCCGAAACAAGCGCGAGCGGCGCATTGAAGTTTTGTGGATGACTCGCGGCGACGTGCTGATAGGTCGATAACGCCTCATCGTTTTCCCCCATTGATTCCAAGTTTGCTGCGATCGCAATCTCTGCGGTTGGAGCCAGCTCGTGATTAGGGTTTTTGTCGATAAAAACGCGCAGCGCTGCGTTTGCCTCGGCAAATTTTTTTGCGTCGCGCTGCTTCGCTGCCAGCAGCAGATAAGCGGATGCGGCCGCCGGCGTTTTCGGGTAGCGTTCGATGAGCCGTTGGTAGTCTGGCACGCTCTTGGCGCTCGCTAACAGAGACGCGGCAGCAGAGGCCCGTCGGTTCGCATAAAATCGATAGGCGCCAAAAAAAGTAACGGAGAGCACGGCGATAATAATAACCGCCGTAATCTCCTTCCGAAACCGCCACCAAAAGACGCGCGCTTCGAGCGCGGTATCGCGAGAAGGAGGCGCCGCAGTAGGCATGATCGAAGGTTTGTTTTGCCAATTGAAACCGAGCGCTTTTATGCCATGCGAAACTTTCTCGCGCAAGTCCGCCACCGGATGGACTCGTCCTGCGGCGAGCGCGACAAGTCCGACAAGAACTTCTGCGGCGATCTTTACTAGATGACATCTGATGAGCTGACGCCGGCGATGCAAAACCCGGAGAAAGATCCGGAAGATTGGACCACCGGCGAAGAGCCGATGACCGGGCCGCAACGGTCCTATTTGCAAACGCTTTGCCGTGAAGCGGGCGAAGAATTCAATTCAAGTCTGACGAAAGCTGAAGCGTCTAAAAAGATCGAAGAGCTGCAAGCGAAAACCGGCCGCGGTAAGAAATAAATTTTGCTAGCCCGCTTCCGGCGGGCTCTTTCACGCAAACCCGATGATTGACTAACTGCACAAGTAAAAGCAACGGGCGACGGCAGAAGATCCAAACGCAATCCTCTGGCCAGAGATCGTGTTGAAGATACAATCGCGTTCATGAGTGCATTTTCGAATTTTATAGAGATGCTGTTGGGACTTGGGACGGAACCAAAGAGCATGACCTTTGTTCAAATCTCACTCCGCGGGATCATCGTCATGATTTCCGCCCTCGCCATGATCCGAATGGGAAGCAGGCGATCGCTCGCAGAGAAGACCGTCTTTGACGCCGTTCTCATCGTTATTCTCGCGTCAGTGCTCGCCCGAACGATCAATGGTAGCGCGCCGTTTTTTGCGACGCTCGGCTGCGGATTTATTTTAGTTTTTCTCCATCGTTTCTTCGCCTGGATTGCCTGCCGCTCCCACGCGTTTGGTATTCTGATCAAAGGCGAACCGCGCGTGATTGTGCGTGACGGCAAGGTGATTTGGGACGCCATGCGCCGAAACTATATTTCCAAACACGATCTGGAAGAGGATCTGCGGCTGAGTGCCAGGACGGACGACTTATCTAAAATCCGGATCGCGCGCGTGGAACGCAGCGGCGACATCAGTTTCATTAAACAGGGCGACGGCTAAGGTCGGCCCATCACTGCGCATGGTCCCACACGACAAGCTCTTCACACCCGGTCCGGTCGAAGTTTCCGCGAAAACACTGGCGGCGTTTTCACGGCCGATGATCGGACATCGCGGCGAGGATTTTAAAAACCTCTACCGCGGCATTCATCCGAAACTGCAAATGCTATTCGGTACCAGGCAGCCGGTGTTTCTTTCCACGTCATCTGCGTGGGGCGTAATGGAAGCATCGATCCGCAACCTGGCCGATCACGGCGTGCTCTGCTGCATGTGCGGCGCGTTCTCCGACAAATGGCTCGATGTCGCGCGGCGCTGCGGCAAAAACGCTGAGCCGTTGCAAGTCGAATGGGGAAGACACATCGACCACAAAGATATCGAAGCAAAACTCGCGACCGGAAAATTCGACACCGTTACGCTCATTCACAACGAGACCTCGACAGGGGTCATGAATCCGTTGCCGGAAATTTGCTGCACGCTTGCGAAATACCCCGATGTCGTGCTGATCGTGGACACGGTCTCGTCGTTCTCGGCAATAAAGATCGACATGGACGCGTTGCGCATCGACGTGATGCTCACCGGGGTGCAAAAAGCGCTCGCGCTGCCGCCGGGGTTCTCGCTTTTTGCTGTTTCCGAGAAGGCATTCGCCCGTGCCACGAATATTCCAAGCCGCGGCTACTACTTCGATTTTCTCGAATTCAGAAAACAACAAGCCGAATGGATGACGCCAAGCACGCCGAGCATCGGCCACATTTACGCGCTGCAATCCAAGGTCGAGGAAATCCTCGCTGAAGGCCTAACGAGTCGCTTTGATCGGCATGCGCACACGAACGCGATCGTCCACGATTGGGTCCGCCGCGCCGGCTTCGACTTCTTTGCTGAGGAAGGTTTCCGATCAAAGACACTGACGTGCGTAAAAAACACTCGCAAGATCGACATCTTGGAAGTTGCGCGAAACCTGCGCGAAAAACATCATCTCGTGATCGACCCCGGCTACGGGAAACTTCGAGAAAGGACCTTCCGCCTCTCCAACATGGGCGACGAAACCGAAGAAACCGTCTCGCATTTGCTCGCGTGCTTGGACGATTGCCTCAAGTCGCAGGCAAATCTTCGCTAGCCGTGAATACAACCGTCTGCTCGTTCGTTTAATGAATTTCCCACGCGCCGCGTTATCGGCCTTCGGTTGACAGTCACGCAGACCAAGGCGTTTACTCAGTCAGGCGGCGTGACGATTCAGTAGCCGCATCGAATATTGAGCGCGGAGGGGCGAATCTCTATGACGATTATACGAATCGAGCATGCACAAAGCCGGCGCCTCCAGGTGCGCCTGGCAAAGATAGCGGCCTAACGAGCGGTCCGTTAGCGCCTGCCCGAGGTTGGGCTTGGTTTCGCCTTCGTGCTCTTGCGGACCGTAATGGTTTGCTCGCCAGCCGACGGGGTCGGCGATTTTTCGGGATATTTTTTCGTGCTCGGCCAAATCAAACGCCAAGGTTGCGTCTTTATTGTTTCGCTAAACTCGGTGACGTTGCGGCCTATCGGTTCGAGCTCGCGCATGGTCGATTTTAATTTTTCGGACGAGTCGCGGAAGTTTTGCAGGGTGACCGTAATATTGTTGTTCTTGGTTAATTGATCACTGATTCGCTCGATATTATCGAGCGAGTGTGTCAACGGACCGTCCGCCGCGGTAAGGTCGACCAGATGTTCGCCGAAAGTCTTGAACTGGCCGAGGGCTTGGTTGAGCTCAGAATTTTCATCTGTGATGTGGTTGATATTCTGTGCGGTCTGTTGGAGGTCCTTCATCGTGATCGTCGCTTCGGTGGCGACCGGCTCGATAACTTCGAGCATTTTAGCTGCAGCCTCGCCTAAATCAGGAGTACGTTCGCCTGCAAATATCTCGCCGTCGCGCGCGCGGCCGGAGTTCTCGGTGCCCTGCGTGATGTCGATGGCCATGTCACCAAGCAGTCCCAGTTGCATCAGGCGCGCTCTGGCATCCCGATAAACCCTTGCATTCTTGTCCACTTGCACATCGATCCGTGCTTCGAATTTTGGCTTAACATCCGGTGGCCCGGGTGTCGCATTTGGTTCGGGGGGGTGGAAAGCCGCGGCCGCTTCATGGGCGCGCCGCTCTTCTTCTGGAGAAACAGGCGAATACAGCTTCTGCACCTGCCCGATCTTCCGGCCGGCCAACATGACCACGGCACCCTGTTTGATTCCGGCCGCGTTGTCGATGTAGATCCGGTAGGTCACCAGCGGCCGGAGAAATCCGGGCGCGCCCAGCAGGACGAGTGTGGCGGTGATCACGGCCACGGTGCCAACCACGAGCAACCCGGTCAGGACTTCATTTCTTTGTAATTGCATCTTGGCTCCCCTCCAGAATGGGGCCTTCGGTGCTTCCGCTCAAGAACTGAGCGACCACCGGGTTTTTGGACCGCTTGAATTTCTCCGGTTCGGCGTCCTCAACAATTTTGCCCTGGTACAGCATCGCCATGCGCGTGCCGATGCGAAAAGCGCTCGCCATTTCGTGAGTCACCGTGACTGAGGTGACCTTGGAGCGTTCAGAGAGATTGATAATCAATTCATCAATCACAGAGGCAATCACGGGGTCAAGGCCCGCGGTCGGCTCGTCGAAAAGAATCAGCTCCGGTTCGAGGACAAGGGCGCGCGCCAAGCTCACGCGTTTTTTCATTCCGCCACTAAGCTCCGACGGCATCAGTTCTTTTGCGTCCTTCATGTCAACCAGCTCGAGTTTTTCATCGACGGTTTTATCAATCTCTTCGCGCGATTTTTCGGTCAGCTCTTCGAGCGGCAGGGCGACGTTATCGCGCACACTGCGCGAGCTGAGCAGGGCCGAGTATTGATAAACCATCCCGATGTGCTGGCGCACTTGCTGCAACTTGCGCCGGCGCAGCCGTGTGATTTCGAATTGTTTAAAGAAAATCGACCCTGCATTCGGTTGCAAGATTCCCAGGATCAACCGCAGAACCGTACTCTTGCCGCTACCACTCTGGCCCATGATGACGAGGCGATCTTGCGGCCATACCTGAAGCGAAAGCCGGTCGAGCACTTTTTTTTCTTCGAACCGCATGACCACATTGCGCAGCTCGACCACATACGAGTTCGACAGGCTCATGTGGGGAAGAACACGACGTAAACAATATTGTAGAGGGTATCGACTCCGATCACGGTTGTGATCGCGGTAACCACACTCGAGGTCGTGGCTACGCCCACGCCGGCCGCGCCGCCTTTCACCGCCAGGCCGCGGTAACAAGCAATCGCTGCGATGAGCAAGCCGAACATGAAACTCTTGAGCACGCCGGTAATGATGTCGCGAATGAGCAGTGCGTCCCGCACAAGATCCACAAAATATACGAAGGCGATGTTGAAATAGACGCGCGAGATCAAACTGCTGGCGAAAATCGCGGCCACATTTGAAACGGTGGAGAGACAAGGCATCAGAAAAAACAGCGCCAACATTCGCGGCGCGACCAGAAACCGCAGCGACCCAATCCCCATCGCTTCAATCGCTTCGACTTCTTCGGAGACTTGCATGGTGCCAAGCTCGGCGGTGAATGCCGCCCCGACGCGTGCCGCCAGCATGATGCCGGTGATGAGCGGGCCGAGCTCTCGCGTAAAACCAATTGCCACCAAGCCTGGGATCAATCGTTCCGTACCGAAGCGTTGAAGTTGATAGCCGGTCAGCAGCGCCATTGTTAGGCCGAGAAAAAACGACACCAAACCAACCAGCGGCACCGAATCGACCCCCGCGCGCTGGGCGTGCCGAAAAAAACTCGTCGCACGAAACGGGACGCGGCCCTGTTGCAGCCGCTCGAAGGTTTCCTCAAGCGTCTGGGCAATGAACCAAAACATGCTGCCGACTTCACGGAAGAAACCTTCGCCGAATTCTGCGATTTCCTGCATAACCGCGACTGGATTCGCGGCAGCGACTTTCGTGCCGGCGTCTTCGCCCGAATGCGTGTTCGCCATGTCGAGTGGAAATTGCCCTACTTCATGACGCGGAAAAGCGGAAAATAGAGTTTAACTCGTATCAGGTAGAGCGCCGGAAAACGTTCTGAGCGGACAAAAATTACAAGGTGGCGAAAAATTCTTCGATCGCAGGAAGGTCGACAATCAGGTCTTCGTTCTCGAGCGGGCGAAGTGGCGAGTCACTCAACGGAGTACGCGGTTGCGCTTCGATGAGTCGATATCGAAGTCGTGCCGCGGCTGCGAGCTGGAGATAAAAGTCTTTGTAGCCGCCCCGAGTGCTAATCTCTGCGACCAACGTGCCTGGTTTGCAAAAGGCAATGTTAGCCAAGGCCGCGCCGTGCGGCGCCAAAATCACTTCCGCATTGGCAAACGCGGCGACCTGCTCCTTCCAGGACTTTGTTTCCAGTTCGACGAGTGTGAAGTTTGCTGCCCGCAAAACCTTTTCGAGCTCCCGCTCATTCACGACGCGGCGAATGGCCGCTCGTCGCCGTGATACATACACCCGCTTCGTATAGATGTGTGCACCCGGCAGAGAACCGCGCAGCGCACGCAACATGTCGATCTTCCAGGGCGCGATAGCTCTTGAGAATTGATTCATCGACGGAATAATTGCCTCTTCCAGCTGAAACCGGTGGCGTGCATCGACGTACCAAACTTTTTCCAACGGCGCACCGGCGGCGGCCAACGATTGGAGCTCGTAAGGCCCACGCCTGCCGTTGATCAGGAGACGCTCGAACAATTCGAATCCGCCTTTCGTTAATCCGAGCAGGCCGACACGCGGAAGCAAATCGATTAACCAATGATAATAATTTCCGGGCGCCTCCGGGGTAACGGCGACCGCAGTTTGTCCGAGTAACCTGCGCGCTTTCGGTAAACGGAAACGCGAAAAGATTGGATGATTTTCAACGCCCCAAACGTCTGGCGAAAGATCGGCCAAAAGTTGATTGTCGGTCGTGAGGACGGCCCCGCCGTAGAGCCCCCAGAACTCGATGTTCTTAAGATGAAAAATAAACGCCGGCTCGGATTGAAGATCGACTGCGGCCTCATCCGAGTGGATAGGCACTGGTAGGCTGGCGACCACGGCGGTGGGATAAATCTCAACGCCCTCGCAAAATGAGTCACCGCGATAATTTCGCGCGCTCGAAATCGTCGGAACGCGTCGCCACCGTGCGACGAGCAGTCGCTTCACATTTCGCCACGGAAGGACAAAACCCTTCAGTGGCCGCAGCCGCCATTTCTGGCGCCGGATAAGATTTCTTAGCTGCATGCTTTCGACGGAAGGGCTAAAGCAGGGAGTGATCGCGGGCGATGTGTTGAAATGAAAACGCTTTTTCTGGTTTGCACACTGCTTGCGTCCGCTGCATTAGCTGATGCGCAAGAGCGGGGCAAGATAGACAATCCAGCCAATTCGATGAATCAGAAAAAATTCGTCTTGGTCGTTCATGGCGGCGCCGGGACGATCGAGCGCGACAAAATGACTGCGGAGAAAGAGCGAGAATATCGCTTCGGCCTGGAAAAAGCGTTGAGGACCGGCTACGACGTTTTGAAGTCTGGCGGCTCGAGCCTCGATGCCACCGAAACGGCCGTGCGCGTGCTCGAAGACGATCCGCATTTCAACGCCGGCAAGGGAGCGGTGTTCACGAGTGCGGGCACAAATGAGCTCGACGCCGCGATCATGGACGGTAAGACGCTCAAAGCCGGAACGGTCGCCGTTTTGCGCCACGTCAAAAACCCAGTGGAGCTGGCCCGGCTCGTAATGGAGAAATCGCCTCACGTCATGTTGAGTGGGGAGGGCGCGGAAAAATTTGCGACCGAGAATGGCATTCGCCTTCTCGATCAAAAATATTTTTTTACGCCGGAACGGTGGGATGCGCTCCAGAAAATGAAAGCCGCCGAGAAAAACCGCCACGCGATGACGATCATCACGGAGCAAGATCGACATGGAACGGTCGGTGCGGTTGCACTCGATCAAAATGGAAACCTGGCGGCAGCGACCTCCACGGGCGGGACCACCAATAAGCGACCTGGACGGGTGGGCGATTCGCCGATCATTGGAGGCGGAACGTACGCAAACAATGCGACATGCGCCGTCTCTGCGACCGGTGAGGGCGAATACTTTATTCGCGCGACAGTCGCCCACGACATCTCGGCTTTGATGGACTATCGCAGCATGAAATTGTCCGACGCCGCACAAATTGTCCTCGATAAAGTGGTGAAACTCGGCGGGACTGGCGGATTAATAGCGGTTGATCGCGAAGGCAATATCGCATTGCCCTTCAATACCTCTGGCATGTATCGCGGCCATGTCGATTCAAGTGGGCAGTTCGTTATCGAGATTTACAGGTGAGCTCATGAATCGTTACATCGTGAATCGTTAAATCGTCACGAATCACGAATCACGATTCACGCTTTCACCACCATGCTGCCCGCGTTTTCAGTCGTGATTCCGTGTTTTAATGAAGCCGCGCGGATTGATGCAACCATTCGAGAGACCCTCGATTATCTGGAGAAAAATTCACCTCAAAGCGAATTGCTGATTGTGAACGATGGATCGACGGATGGAACATCGACAATCGCCCGTGAAGCTTTAGCGCAAGCGCCGATCGAAGCGCATTTGCTCGAGAATTTTCCAAATCGCGGCAAGGGCGCAGCCGTTCGAAAAGGCTTGCTTGCTGTGCAAAGATCGATCGGCTTATTTTTCGACGCCGATCTTTCGACGCCCTTGGAGGAAATTCCGAAGGTGATCGAGCCGATCGCCAATGACGAAGTCGATCTTGCCTTCGGCTCTCGGGCTCTGGATCGCAGGCTCATCGGTCACCATCAGCCATGGCTGCGCGAGCAGAGCGGTCGCGTTTTTAATCTGCTCGTTAGGCTAACGTCCGGTCTGCCGTTTTGGGACACGCAATGCGGCTTCAAAGCATTTCGTCTCGATGTTTGCCGCCCGGTTTTGCAAAGGGCGCGAATCGATGGTTTCGCTTTCGACGTCGAGCTACTTATTCTCGCGGAACGCGCAGGATTACGTTTGCGCGAAATTCCCGTGCGCTGGAATCACGCCGAAGGGAGCAAGGTGAGGTTCATCAACGATAGCTTGCGAATGTTGCGCGAGGTGATCGGATTGCGCGCGAATCGGTAGCGCCGCTCTACGAGTGTAGAATCATTAGGTTTCGGTGGTCACAGGCCGCCGCTACAGTCGTACGCAACGCGGCGCGCAAGGTCGATTACCGATCTTGCGCCCCTACGTGAGATTTCGGTGAATTATTTCTTGACGATCTCAGCGTTCTCGATCATCGCGATACCGTCTTTCTCGGCCACCTTGCCTTTAACGGTGATCGTTTTGGCGGCGTAGGCGGAGAGCTGATTATTCATCGGCTTGTGATCGCCGACGATGAGATACGTCTTATCTGCGCTCTTAATGCCAACTGGTCCGCCACCTTTGATGCATTTGGCCGCACAAGCGGCGTGCTTATCGCCGGTCGCGCCGTGATCGACGTAACACATCATATCGACGACTTCCCCAGTGATCTCTTGTGTGGCCGCGGTCGCTCCCGTTTTTTCCTCTTGGGCAGAGGCAAGTGGTGAAAGCGCCAATGCAGGGATGAAACTCGCCGTGACCCAAACCTTTAAAACAGTGGGTTTGCTTGGTGTTGAGTTTAACATGAGCTAATCTCCGCCGCTTTTTTCGCGTGGTCAATTGGTAGGTACGAACCGCTCGCCGCGGCGGAGCCTGTCCAAGACGGAGGGGGGCCGGGCCGTCCGTCGAAATCGAAAGAGTCGGCGCGCTCGGCGCGCGCCCTAGTGTTGCTTCTCGATTAAATCCGCGAACTGATCGAAGAAATAGGAGGCATCATGCGGACCGGGAGCGGCTTCGGGATGGTATTGCACGCTGAAGATGGGCAATTCCTTGTGGCGCATTCCTTCCACCGTGCCGTCGTTCAAGTTAACGTGTGTGACTTCAATTTCGTTAGGCAACGATTTGGGATCGACCGCGAACCCGTGATTTTGTGCGGTGATGGCGACTTTGTCGCTGCGTAAATCTTTCACCGGTTGATTGGCCCCACGATGGCCAAATTTCAATTTGAATGTCGATCCTCCAAACGCAAAACCGAGAATCTGGTGACCGAGACAAATTCCGAAGATCGGTTTCTTGCCCATCAAATCGTGCACGGTTTTGTGCGCGTACGGTAGCGCGGCTGGGTCGCCCGGACCGTTGGAGAGAAAAATCCCGTCCGGATTTAGGGCGAGCGTCTCTTCCGCACTTGTCGATGCGGGGACGACTGTCACACCAAATCCTTTTTGTCGCAGCAATCGCAAAATGTTTTGTTTGATTCCGTAATCGTAAGCGGCGATCTGGAAGCGGATCGGAGGCAGGTTTGGCTTGTTTCCTCCGCCGTCTCCATTCGCGATTGTCCACGGTTTGCTCAACTCATCAGTCGGATCCCATCGATAAACTTCGGACGTGGAGACCTCGCGTACGTAATCCATCCCGATAACACCTTCGCCGTCGATGGCCCGCTCCACGGCTTCCTGGATCGACATTTCCTCAGTCGTTAGGCAAGCCTTCATCGCCCCTCGCGTGCGCAGATGCCGCGTGAGCGCGCGTGTGTCAATCCCCTGCACGCCGGGGATGTCCCACTTACGCAGATATTCGTCGAGCGACATTTCTGCGCGCCAATTGCTTGGAATTTCGCTCAATTCTTCGATGACAAATCCGCGTACGTGTGGGAAGCAGCTCTCCTGATCGAGCGAATTAATTCCGTAGTTGCCGATCAAGGGGTAAGTCATGGCCACGATCTGGCCACGGTAAGAGGGATCGGTCAGCACCTCCTGGTAACCGGTCATGGCGGTGTTGAAACAAACCTCGCCAACGCGCGTCCCAGTCGCGCCAAATGATTTGCCCTCGAAGTATCTTCCATCTTCCAGGGCAAGAAGCGCGCGCATTTAATTTAAAAACGTCCAACGTTCAACGCTCGACCCTCAACGCTCAACTAAAATCCATTCTGAATTAAAACATTGGGTGTTGGACGTTCAGCGTTGGGCGTTTTCCGTTGCAGAAAAAAAGGCCTGGATCGACAATCGACCCAAGCCTTCGCAGAATTTTTACCCCGCCGGTGCCGTTTAGGTGAATCTCCCGTTCCCTTTCGGTAAACGGCGGATGACCGTCGCCGGAGCGTCTGACTTCCAATCAAGGCCTGTCATGTTCTCCAAACTGCGACCTAGCCTCCTTCGGTCAATCAAGTATCGGTTCGGGGACCACACCTGGAATCTCGAACATCGCAGGGTAAATTTTGACCCCGAAAACATTCGGGGTTCAAAAGCCGTCGGTTGAGAGTTGAACGGAAAACACTGGTTTCCTGCCCAACCCTCAACGGACGGCTCTTCTTTTCAAAGAACTACTCGCGCAATTCCGCGCTGAGTTCGCGCTGCAACCGCTCGCGAATTTTCGCATGCGCCGCAGTCACTTCCTCGCTTGTCAGTGTGCGACTTCGGTCGCGGTATGTCAATCTATATGCGAGCGACTTGCGTGCCCCACCCAGCTCGCCTGTGAACAAGTCGAACAACTCCACACTCTCGAGCAACGGCTCCCTCACCGATTGAATCACATCAACAATCTGTGCGTGAGTTAATTTCTCCGGCACAATCATCGCAATATCACGAGTGATCGCCGGAAATCTTTCTATCTCGTGAAACATTTTTGTCCTCTGCGCGGCTCCTGTGATCGGCTCGACATTTAGCTCCGCAAAAAAAACCGCGCCCGGCGCGTCGACTGCTGATGTTTGTTTCGCCGAGAGTTGTCCGGCAACACCGATTCCTTGATTGCCCGACAAAACTTCAGCCGCCAGCGCAAGATCGACATGCGCCCCCCGGCGGAATGACAACTTCGGGATTGCAAGCGATTCGATTGCGCCTTTCAAATCCACGAAATCGAGTTTGCGTTTCTCGTCTGCCCGCCAATGCGGCGCGCTCGAGACATTTCCCCACAGCAAAAGTCCCAAGTGGCGTTCTTCATTGCCGCCCGGCGAAACAAACACGCGGCCCACTTCGAACAGCGCAACACGTTCCGCGCCGGCGCGCACATTGCGATCGAGAACGGCGACAAGCCCCGGGAGTAAACTCGGTCGCAGCGCGACATGATCTTCACTCAGCGGGTTGCGCAACTCGATGGCCCTTGTAGCCGCGGTCGACGACCGCGGAATCAACTTCGAAGTCCGCGCCTCGGAAAGCCCGCTCGCTACCAACCGCTGGCGCAAAATCGCTTCGAGATCATGGGAGCGATCGGCCTCGCTTGCTGGCGTAAAGCGGCTGCGGTCGGTCCCGGCGATTTTCTCCACGCCATACGCGCGCACCACCTCTTCAATAAGGTCGACATCCCGCTGCAAGTCGCGCCGGTAACTCGGAATGCTCCATGTCGATCTTCCCTTCCTACTCTTGCTCGTGCTCTTACTCTTACTCTTGCTCAGCCCAAACCTCACAAGAATTTCATCGACAGTTTTAGGTTTGATCGCGAGTCCGAGAACTTGATCGCATTTGGCGTAGCTCAACGACACTCCGCGGGGATTCGGCGGGATTTCTCCAGCGGTGCTAATTTCCCTTACCGGATTTCCACCCGCTATTTCGCGTATCAATTCCGTCGCCCGCTGCGATGCGCGCAAAATCATTCCCGGATCGACACCACGCTCGAAGCGATAACTTGCATCACTCGGCAAATTCAAATTGCGGGCGGTCCGTCGAATGCTTGCTGGTAGAAAATAAGCGCTCTCCAGCAAAATATTTATTGTCGATTCCGTCACGCCAGTTTCTTCGCCGCCCATGACGCCGCCGATTCCAACTGCGCGCTCTTGATCCGCGATGACAAGGTTTTCCGGCCTGAGCGAGTACGTCTTGCCATCGAGCGCGAGAATTTTTTCGCCTTCGCGCGCGAGCCGCACGTTGATCCCGCCTTTCAACTTGTCCGCATCGAACGCGTGCGTCGGCTGGCCAAGTTCGAGCATCACAAAATTGGAGATATCCACGATGTTGTTGATCGAGCGAATGCCGACGCTTTCAATTTTGGCGCGCAGCCAATCTGGGCTTGGCCCGACTTTCACATTGTCGATCTTGCGCGCGGAAAAAAAGGGACATTCGCGCGGCGCCGAGATTTCAACGCCGGATTTCTTTATGTGGATCTTCGTTTCGGCGGCTGGCAATTTGACTTTCTTTTCCGTCAGCGCAGAAATCTCGCGCGCCAATCCGAAATGACTCAACAGATCACCGCGATTCGGTGTGATCTCGACATCGAGAACAGTGTCGCTCGGAAAAAGATCGAAACTCGGCGAGCCGATCTTTGCGCCTGGTGTCAAAATCAAAAGCCCGGACGCATCCTCGCCTAGTCCGAGCTCGATCGCGCTGCAAAGCATTCCCTCCGATTCGACGCCGCGCAGTTTGCTTTTCTTGATTTCCAATCCATTCGGCAGCTTCGCGCCGGGCAAAGCAAGCGGGACTTTGTCGCCGACTTTGTAATTAGTCGCGCCGCAAACGATCTGTCGCTTCGTCCCGCTGCCATCATCAACTTCGCAGATCGTCAGACGATCGGCGTTGGGATGTCGCGATGAAGCAGTGATCCGCGCGACGATTACGTCGTCGATCTTCGCGCTACGCGTTTCGATGTTTTCGGTCTCGACACCGGCACGAGTAAGCAATTCCGCGATCTCTTCGGTGTTCGCTGGAAGACCGACAAATTCGCGCAGCCAATTAACTGAGAATTTCATGCGAACTGGCAAAGGAAACGCAGATCGTTCTGCGCAAACAGGCGAATGTCGGGAATGTCGAACAAAATCATGGCCAGCCGATCCATGCCGAGGCCGAAGGCGAAGCCGGTCCAATTTTCCGGATCGTAGGCGTCGTCGCCGCGGGCTGTGTTGACGGCTTCGAAGACGGCCGGATGCACCATGCCGCAGCCGGCGACTTCAATCCATTGTTCGCCGCGTTTGAGCGCTTTTGAGCGGACGTGGATTTGGAGGCTCGGTTCCGTGAACGGAAAATGATCTGGAAGAAAACGCACGGCCGTTTCCGGCCCGAAAAGTTCGCGCATGAAAAATTCGAGCGTGCCTTTCAAATCGGCGACGCTGACGCTTGCATCGACATACAGACCTTCGATTTGATGAAACTGTGCGCTGTGCGTCGCATCAATCTCGTCGCGACGATAACAGGAACCGGAGGCGATCACACGCATCGGCGGCGGCGCCGTCTGCATGGCGCGGATTTGAACGGTGGAGGTATGTGTGCGCAACAATCGACCGTCCGGCAGATAAAATGTATCTTGCTCGTTGCGCGCGGGGTGATCGGGCGGCGTGTTGAGCGCATCAAAGCAATGCCATTCATCTTCGATGTCCGGTCCGTCGGCGACAGCGAATCCCATGCGGCGAAAAATGTCGATCGAGCGATCGAGCATTTGGGTGAGGGGATGGAGCGAGCCGCGCTCGTGCGGAGTGCCGGGCAGTGAGATGTCAATGTTAGCCAGCGCGTCCGATTCTCTTTCCGTGCGAAATTTTTGTGCGCGTTCTTCGATCGCGGCGGTCACTGCGTTGCGAACTTGGTTGAGCAATTTCCCGACGATCGGCTTTTCATCTTTGCCGAGCGTTTTCATTTGCTCGCCCCAGGCGGAAATGCTGCCGTTGCGGCCGAGATATTTTACGCGCACGGATTCGAGTGCTTGCTCGTTAGGCGCGGATTCGATTTCGCGCAAAGCGTCATCGCGCAGTTGCTCGAGTGGATGGTTCATTGAACGTCGAAGCGTTAAAGAGTTTAAGCGTTGAAGCGAATCCGCTGCAACGTTTCAACGCTTCATCGCTTCAACGGCAAGATTACGCCGCCTTCTTCGACTTCGATTTTAATTTGTCTTCCAGCGCGCTCTTTACTTGATCGACAACTGATTGGAATGCCCTCTCATCAGTTACGGCGAGGTCAGCGAGAATTTTACGGTCGAGTCCGATACCGGCGGCTTTCAAGCCTTCCGCGAAGCGGCTGTAGGTCATACCGTTGGCGCGGGCAGCGGCATTGAGGCGTTGGATCCAGAGATAACGGAATGTGCGTTTACGGGTTTTGCGATCGCGATAAGACCAATATTGGCCTTTCATGATCGCGTCTTTGGCGTAGCGAAAAAGTTTGGAGCGTCGTCCCCGGTAACCTTTGGCTTTTCTGAGCACGCGCTTGCGGCGGGCTCGGCTTGCCGGCGAATTGGTTGCTCTTGGCATTTTGTTTTGCCCCGAATCGCGGCGGGACTCCTCGTTCAGCGAGCTGTTGTTCCATTGTCGATCTTTCCAACCTCGCTCGCCGATTTAAGTCCAGCGGCTGCCGGACCAGGTGGAACGATCTGGGTAGGCCGGGAAAACTAGATGCCTAAATGAAAATGACAACCGATTTTCAAAAAGCAGTGCGTTGAGGCGTTGAAGCATTCAGGCGTTAAAGCGGAGCCGATGTAACGCTGTAACGCTTCAACGTTTTAACGGCAGTTATGCCGCTCAATCCCATGTGCAGACGCGTACGCTTTTGATATACTAGGCCCCATGCCTTGGCTCAACCGGCATCGATGGTCGATCCTGGCCGGCATCTGCTTTTTCTGGACGGCGCTGGTGCTCGCTGTGCGCTACGCGCCTCCTAACGTCCCGTTTTTCTCAACAATTTGGCAGAGCGAACAGGGTTTCCAGGATTTGCTCCGGCGCGAGGGCCGGAAAACGAAGACGCACGACGATTTCGTGTTCCTTGGAATCGACGAGGCGTCGCTCGGGATGACGGTGGTCGGGCCGGATGAAATCGAAGGCAATCGTGCTTTTCAATTGATGACCGAACGGCCGTACCCGTGGTCGCGCGAGGTTTGGGCGCTGCTGCTGGATCGATTGTTTCAGGCTGGCGCGCGTCTGGTCATGTTTGACCTGATCTTCAATAAGCCAAATGACGGTGACGTCCTCTTCCGCGCCGCGCTCGATCGTTATCGCGACAAGGTCGTCATCGGCGCAAATGTAGATTACTCGGGCGTCCAGGAAATTGCACATAGTGGCGTGATAGTCCCGCCGAACGCCTCCCTGATTTCACCGCCGCAACTGGAAGATGACCGTGTCGGCTATGTCGTTTTCTTCCCGGATCCGCTCGATCAAAAAATCCGGGCTGCGCGATATATGCTGACAGAGCGGCAGTTGGCGCGTCAGCCGCCTGATCGGAGTGAAAAGCCTTACGAATCGCTCAGCGCGCGGGCGCTGGCGAAACTGGGGCAGGCCGAGGCCGTGCCGCAGGATTTGAAGGCACACCTGATTCGTTTTACTTCGCCCGACGCTTATCAGCCGCGTCCTCTTTGGCAAATTTTCCATCCCGCGGTTTGGCGCGCGAATTATGGCGGCGGCAAATTCTTTAGGGACAAGATCGTTATGGTCGGTTCGTCCGCCCAGATTCAACATGACTTTGTCGATACGCCGATAAGCCCGGGAACGCCGGGGCCGGTGCTGCATCTGCACGCTTTAGCCGCCGCGCTCGATCACGAGTTTTTGCACCCCATGCCTTTGGCGCTTGGTTTTGCCACAATCTGCCTGGCAGGGCTGTTGTCGTGGGTGATAGCCGTTTGGATGCAGCGCCCGATTCTTACCATTGTCACGCTGCTAACAATCAGCGCCGCTTATCTCGGTCTCGCCCGGGTTCTGTACGATCGATGGGGTATTCTCATCATGATCGTGCCGACGTTGACCGCATTTCTTCTGAGCGGCGTGTTCGGATTGGCCTTCGAGTACACGCTCGAGCAGTTGGAGAAACTGCGCACCCGACGCACCCTCGAACGTTATGTTTCGAAAAATTTGGTGAAGGAAATTCTCGAGAATCCGGGCGGGTATTACAGCTCCATGCGAGGGGCGCGCAAACCGGTCACGGTCCTTTTTTCCGATCTTGTTAGTTTTACAAGTCTCTCCGAGAAAGCGGATCCAGCCGCGCTCGTGGCCCAACTCAACAGATATTTAAGCGCTATGGTGCCGGTGGTTTTCGATAACGGCGGTACGCTCGACAAATTCATCGGCGACGCCGTCATGGCGGTCTGGGGCAACGTAAGCAGTCGCGGTGTCCCCGAAGATACCAAAGCCGCCGTGCGCACGGCCCTTGGGATGCGGCGTGAACTGCGCAAGCTGAACGAAGCCTGGCGCGCGGAAGGAATCAAGCCACTCGCGTTCGGTATCGGCATCAATCAAGGCGAGGCGCTGATCGGCAACATTGGGTCGTACGAGCCGCATGAACGACTCGACCCGACCGTGATTGGCGATGCGGTGAATCTCGCCTCACGGCTGGAAGCACTCACTCGCACGTACGGCGTGGACATTTTGCTGGGGCCGAGCGTCGTCGAACACGCGCGCGATGAATTTTATCTGCGCTCGGTCGCGCGGGCTCAGGTGAAAGGCAGAACCGAACCGGTCGATATTTTTGCCTTAATCGGCGCTCGCAATGACAAGGTTGACCCTCAGTTATTGAACTGGCTAGAGACTTACGAAGAGGCAATCACGAAATTCCGGGCACGCAATTTTACCCAGGCGAAAATCTTGTTCTCGCGCTTCCTCGAGTTTTATCCCGAGGACAACCTGGCAAAAATGTATCTGGAACGTTCGCTCGAGTACGAACAAGAGCCACCTGACGAAGCCTGGACCGCGGTGGAAATCTTCAAGAAGAAATAATTTGCCTCACCCAACGATCACAAAGGACGCAAAGAATTATTCAGATTGCGACCGCGGTGTCATTGTGGACCTTCGTGTGAGAATGCTTCCGGGTAGCCAAATTCACTAGCGCGGCGTAAAGAAATCAAGTGAAGGAATCGCCGCGAAGTTTTCATTTCCTTGGAATTTGTGGGACGGCAATGGGTTCGGTGGCGGCGGCGTTGTGCGAACGCGGATTTAAGATTACCGGCTCGGACGAAAATATTTATCCGCCGATGTCGATCTTTCTGGTCAAAAGGGGTATTGCATTGACCGAAGGTTATCGCGCGGAAAACATTCCGGCCGATGCCGATGTTGTCGTGATAGGCAACGCGATGAAGCGCGGCAATCCCGAAGTGGAGGCAGTTCTCAATCGCAAACTCTTTTATGTCTCGTTGCCGGAGGTGCTGAAAAATCATTTTCTGCGCGGCCGGCACAATCTCGTGGTTACCGGCACGCACGGAAAGACAACGACGACTGCGTTGCTCGCGTGGATCATGAAAAAGGCTGGACGCAAACCCGGCTATTTGATCGGCGGTTTACCAAAAAATCTGGGACAAGGCGCGGCTTTGAACGACTCTAAATTTTTCGTGATCGAAGGAGATGAGTACGACACCGCCTTCTTCGATAAGCGCTCGAAGTTTCTGCATTACCTGCCCGAGCTGGTCATCGTAAATAACATCGAGTTCGATCACGCCGATATCTTTAACAACATCGACGACATCAAGCTGAGCTTTCGCCGCTTGCTCAATATCGTGCCGCAAAATGGGATGGTCTTGTTGAATGGCGACGACCGCAATTGCGTGGAAGTCGCGAAAGATTGCCTGGCGCAGATGATTGAGGTCGGTTTTTCAGAAAACTGCGCGCAACGGATTGGTGATGTGGCTTATTCGGCGGACGGTTCGCGCTTTAAACTGGGCGAAGACACGTTTGAGATTCCGCTCGTCGGCGAGTTCAATGTGCGTAACGCGGCGATGGCCGTGACCGCAGCGCGCTTCTATGACGTACCTAAAGCGAAGATCAACGATGCGCTGAACACTTTTTCCGGTATCTCGCGCCGCCAGGAAGTGCGTGGCGAAGCGCGCGGCGTCAAAGTGATCGACGATTTTGGGCATCATCCGACGGCGATCGCGCAAACGCTGCACGCGCTGCGTCATCGGTATCCGGGCCACCGTATTTGGGCTGTCTTCGAGCCGCGGTCGAACACTACGCGACGCGCCGTTTTTCAGGAAAGTTTGCCCGAGGCGCTAAAGCTCGCCGATGGCGTGTTCATCGCGCAGGTAGCGAAAATTGAACAGATTTCGGAAAGCGAGCGGTTGAATCCAGAGGCAGTTGTCGATCTCATCACACAATCGGGCCGGCCGGCTTTTTACGAAAAGAACGCAGATGCGATTGTCGAGCGAATCACGCCGCTGTTGCGGCCTAACGACATCGTCACCGTTTTCAGTAACGGCGGATTTGACGACATTCACGAGAAGTTGCTGGCGCAGTTAAAAAGCTAAAAGGCTTACACTTCTCGTCTTGGGACATTTTCCGGTAAGTCAAGAATAGTGCCGCGCCCGCGCTCGCCACAGCGTTTACGGTTAGTGCCGCTGGGGCGTACGTTTTCTTAGTGATCGCGCGGAGTCTAGGCTGGGTTTTCAGCGGACAGAAATCCAGAAATTTGTCGAGAGAGAGCGTTCAAAGGGGGGGTCATTTGCAAAATCCACAACTTATCTATACATTGGCCTCCGCGGCGTCGCGTTATGGTGCCAATTCCGTTTGGCGAAGCGGGGAAGCAGATTGACGCGCCACCCTGAATTTATTAGCATCCCAGCAGCCTCCATCGCTCATTAAATAACACCGTGCATCGATTTTTCTGCAGCGCGGCTATTTTCTTCGCTGCCGTCGCCGGCGCCTTCGGCCAAGACGCGGAGAGCGCTGTTGTATTGGCCACGGTGGCGCCAACTCCGGCGGCCAGTGCGCCCGCTCCCTCTGGCGCGCCGAAAACAGTGAAGTTGCAATATCCAAACAGTGATGTGCAGGACGTGCTGCATTTATATGAGCAGCTCACCGGCGCGAAGCTGGTGATGGACAATTTTGTCCAGGGCAAAGTCAACATTTTCATCAGTAAAGACGTGCCGCGGGAGGAAGCGATTAGAATTATCGAGATCAATTTGCAGATGAACGGATACTCCCTCGTCCCATCCGACAACGGCATTGTAAAAGTCATCGGCACCGGAAAAAATCCGCGCACGGCAGGCGTGCCGATTATTTCCGACGAATCAGAGATTCCGCCTGATGGTCACGTGATCAGCTATTTGTTCAAGTTGCGCTATGCCGACCCAACGGAACTGCAGCAAGCGCTCGGCCAATACCTTTCGCCACCCCAGCCGTACACCTCTTTTTTGGCCTTGCCCAAATCTGGCAGCCTGCTGATCACGGAGAATTCGAGCGTCATCCGCACGCTCGCGCGCGTCATCAACCAGGTGGACATCCCGCCCGCCGAAGTGGTGAGCGAGTTCATCAAACTGGAGCGCGCAGACGCGAGCAAGGTAGTGGACATGCTGAAAGATGTTTTTGAAAAGGGCGATAAAACTGGGCAGCCAGGCCAGCCGGGATATGGCGGTGTGCGCAATGTGCGGCTGCCCGGGAACGTACCACCGCCAGTCAGTGCCGAAGGCGAAGTCACCACATTGGGAGCGCTGACAGCGCTCACGGAAGAGTCCGTCATTGTGGGGAAGATCAAGGTCACGCCTGATGTGCGCACCAACCGCATCCATGTAGTGACGCGGCCGATCAATATGCCGTTTGTCCGCAAATTGATCGCAGAATTCGATGCCAACGTTGAGTTCGCCAAACCGGTCATGCGACCGTTGAATTACATCTCCGCGGCCGACGTGTTGCCGGTCATCGTGCAGGCGTTGACCGAACCGGGACAAGCTGCCCCCGGTGGCGCGGAAGGTGGCGCTGCGCCTGCTCAGAGTCCAGCGCAACCGCGCCGCACAACCGCGGCCACGGCCACAACCGGCGGCTACGCCGGCACTACCGGCGCCACCAGCACAACTGGAACGGGTGAAGGCGGAGGCGGCACGCTCAACATTTCCGAAGAACTTTCAACCCAGCCCGTGGACACGACGCCGAAGTCCGTCACCGTCGGCAACGCCAAGATCATCGCCGACCAGCGCGCCAACACCATCATCATGCTGGGCAATCGCCAAGTCGTCGCGAAAGTGGAAAAGATTCTCGACGAGATGGACGTCAAAGCGCCGCAGGTCGCGCTCAGCACCGTCATTGGCGAGTTGACGCTGAACAAGGACGAAACATTTGGCGTGGATTATTTTGTCCGCGCAAACAGAAGGTTCGCAGCCACCACAAACTTCACTGGCATATCTCCGTTTCCTGGCGGTGGTCTGACAACTACCTCACCCAATCCGAGCCCTGGAGGCTCTCCCATAGTAACGACTACTGGGGGCAGCGTCTTTGATCCTGGTAATTTGATCACCTTCACACAGCTGGCGACGCACGCCGCCAGTGGAGCGAATATCTTTCTCGCGGCCGGAAACACGCTTGCTGCGGTCGTTCACGTGCTTGAATCGACCAACCGTTTTCGCGTCATCAATCGGCCAACGGTTTTCACCAGCAACAACAAGAAAGCGATCATCGCAAGTGGCCAGGAAATCCCCGTGCCCGTTACGAGCCTGAGCAATGCGAACAATGTCACCAACAACGTGGCCTCGGTGGCATCGAGCGTTGAGTTCAAAAAAGTTGCGCTTCAGCTAGAAGTGGTGCCGCTGATCAATTCCGAGAAAGAAGTTTCGCTCGATATTCTACAGAAACTCGATAGCCTCACCGGCTCCACCACCAACATCGGCGGGAATAATATCCCGACCATCTCCACGCGCTACGTTCGCACGAGTGTCACGGCGCCGAATGGGTCGACAATCGTTCTGGGCGGTCTCATCACCGACAGTAAGCAAAAGACTTTCAATGGTATTCCGGTGCTCGATCGCATTCCGTACCTCGGCGTTCTGTTCCGCAGTACCACGGTCAGTAACATGCGCACGGAGTTGATTATTCTTATGTGTCCGGAAGTGACGCTGACCGATCTTGACCTTCACCGTTTGCGCGAGAAACAGGAGGACAAAACGCATTTTGGCCCGGAAATTGACCAGGGGAATTGCCCAGATTGTCCGCCGCGCGCAGGTGAAGGTAAGCAACTGGAACAATTGCCGCCGCCTGATCTGCCTTCGGTGAAAGACGTAATAAAATCCAAGTAGTCTCTGTATGAAAAAAGTAATTCTAATCGTGCTTGCAATCGGTTTGAGGACAGCGGTCGCACAAATCGCCGAAATCTTCGACGATCCGTTTTTCCATTCCACCGACACGTTAGCATCGCGTGACGATCTGGGGTTGCTGCATCAAAGCCGCATTGTCTACGACACGGATTTCGCACCGCGCTATCACTGGCGTCCTCTATATTGGTTGGAGGGAGAAAAAGACCTGGTCAACCAGCCGGCTTACGTTGGCGCGGTGCAGCGCGATTTGGGTCGGCTTGGTTACTACTGCGGCCCGATCGACGGCGTATTTTCGGACGAAGTGAGCGAGGCGATCGCGCGACTTCAGAAAAACTACTCGATGCGTGTGACCGGCACGCTGACGATTCCCGTGCGTCGCGCACTGCATTTGCCCTAACGATCCACCTTGATGAACTCCACGGTCAGCCAGTCAGTTATCGATCTTTTGTTGGCCAGCGGAGTGCCGTCGCGTGATGAAGCCGCCCAGCTCGCCCAGAACCTCAACGGCGGGTCATGGGTCGGACAAGTGCTCGACTCGGGCAAGGTGGACGAGAACAGATTTCTCGGTGCGATCGGCCAATTCTTTAAAGTGCCGGTGATTTCGCTCGATCCAAAGAAGATCGATCGCCAGACATTGTCGATTTTGCCGAGCCGTTTTGTTTTTCAACACCACATTCTCCCGATTGAAGCGAAGGAAAACTCGGTCGTGCTTGCGACTTACGATCTGTTCAACTCGATTGGTCGCCAGTTGGTCGGTCAGCTTTTGAAAAAGCCGGCCGAATGGGTGCTAGTGCCGCGCGCACAACTTCTTCGCGCAATGAAAACCCTCTACGGCATCGGGGCAGAAACATTCGATGAAATCCTCAAAACCAACCGCGCCTTCGAAGTTTTTCAGGACTCGGAAACGGCCATCGAGCTGAATGCGGACGACCCGGAAGCTTCCGTAGTAAAATTCGTGAACCAGATCATTCGCGAAGCGATTGTCGAGCGCGCAACCGATATCCACGTTGAGCCGCTCGAAAACGATTTGCGCATTCGTTATAGGATCGATGGCATTTTGCACGAAGTCGCGGTGCCGCCGCAATTGCGCGTGTTGCAATCGGCCATCATCTCGCGCCTGAAAGTGATGTCCCACATGGACATCGCCGAGCGGCGTTTGCCGCAGGATGGCCGCATGAACTTGCACGCGAACAATCAGGAAATCGACGTCCGCGTTTCGACTATTCCGACCGTGAACGGCGAATCAATTAGCCTGCGTTTGCTCAGTCGGGGCAGTCAACAATTCGGTTTCGAACGTCTTGATCTAAGTAAGCCGCAAGAGGAAATCATTCGGCGTCTACTCGCGCAACCAAACGGAATTATTTTGCTGACCGGCCCGACTGGTTGCGGAAAATCGACTTCGCTCTATTGCTTCCTCACCAGCATCAATTCGGTGCAGCGACGCATCATTACCATCGAGGAGCCTGTAGAGTACCGCTTACCCGGCGTTCTACAAATGGATGTGAAACCGGAAATCGATTTCACGTTCGCGCGCGGCCTGCGTCACATTTTGCGACAGGACCCGAACGTCGTGATGGTTGGCGAAATTCGCGACATCGAGACGGCAGACATCGCCATCCGCGCGGCCATGACTGGTCACCTTGTTTTCAGCACGCTGCACACGAATGACGCCGTTGGCGGCATCACGCGTCTGCTTGACATGGATGTGGAGCCGTTCCTGCTTGCCTCGGTGGTGAAGGCCTTCATCGCGCAGCGGCTTGTGCGCACAATCTGTCCGGAATGCGCGGAACAAGTTGAATATCCACCCGATTACCTGGCTGAGATCGGTTTTCCGGTCAGAGAACTCGGCACGAGATTTCTTCGCGGTGGAGGTTGCGAGCAGTGCCGACAAACCGGCTACCAGGGCCGAGCAGCGATCTACGAAATCTGCGTCGTGACTGAGCCACTCAGAAAATTGATTATGCAAAAACGCGATGGCGGCGAACTCAAACAATGTGCCATCTCTGAGGGCATGATTACGCTGCGGCACGATGGTTGGCGCCGCGTCGCGCAAGGCCGAACAACCATCGAAGAAGTCGTTCGCGTGACCCAAACCGACGAAGTGATGGCCGAAACCACCGAAGAGGCTGAACCGGTGGTGGCGGGTTAGGAAGACAGAGGCTTCCAGCCGGTTCCGGCAGACGTCTCGTCTCCCTGAGAGCGAAGATCGCAGGCCAGACCCCCGCATGCCATAACAGCCGAGAGGCTATTTCCCACTTACGCGCAATTCGCGGATCGCCTTCGCGTAATCTTTTGCATGGAAGATGGATGTGCCGGCGACGAGGACGTTGGCGCCATGTTCGATTGAGATGCGGGCGGTCTCGGCGTTGATGCCGCCGTCCACCTCGATGTCGATCTTGCGCTCGCGCGATTTATTCCAATCGGCGGCGCGTCTTACTTTCTTCATTTGATCGGCGCGGAACGATTGGCCGCCAAAACCGGGGTGCACGGTCATGACGAGCAATATATCGACGATACCTAGGAATGGCTCGACGAGCTCAAACCGCGTTTCCGGATTCAGAGTTAAACCGATATGACAACCCGCTTCGCGAATTTCGCGTAAAGTTTTTGCGACATCGTGTTTCGCTTCTGGCTCAACGTGAACAGTGATTGAATTGGCGCCGGCTTCGACAAATCGCGGAATATAATGATCGGCATGCTCGATCATCAGATGCACATCGAGCGGAAGCGTTGTTAGCTTGCGCACAAGATCGACAATCGCCGGCCCGAAGGAGATGTTATCGACGAAATGCCCATCCATGATGTCGCAGTGGATCCAATTCGCACCGGCTTGTTCGACGCGATGAACTTCGTTAGCGAGATTCGAAAAATTGGCGGCGAGGATGGAGGGCGCAACGATAATCTCTCCCACGGAGTGATGGAGTAACGGAGTAATGGAGTAATGGCAAGACCGCATCACCCACAGAATAAGCGCTTGACGAGGCAACTCCCTGTTTCACATTACGGCGGCATTTCAGCCGGTTAGAATCGCATCACGAGGCGCACGGTTTTTGCTGCGAAGATCGACGGGGGCGTTTCCGAGCGGACTGGAGAGCTAAAAGCTAATGTTTAACGGACTTTTTGGCTGGTTTTCCAGCGATATCGGCATCGACCTCGGAACCGCGAATACGCTGGTTTATGTAAAGGACCAAGGAATCGTTTTGCGCGAGCCATCGGTTGTGGCAGTGCAAGCCGGCACGAACAAGGTGCTTGCGGTGGGGGATGAAGCGAAGCGCATGCTCGGCCGCACGCCTTCGAATATTGTGGCGGTGCGCCCGTTGAAAGATGGCGTGATCGCAGATTTCGAAGTGACCGAAGCGATGTTGCGCCATTTCATTGCCAAAGTGCACAACCGTCGCGTGCGCGCGCGCCCGCGTGTGGTCATCGCGGTCCCATCTGGAATCACGGAAGTAGAGAAGCGCGCGGTGCGCGAATCAGCCACGCATGCCGGCGCTCGTGAAGTTTATCTGATTGAAGAACCGATGGCCGCGGCGATCGGGGTTGGACTTCCAGTGCAGGATCCAGCGGGTAACATGATCATCGATATTGGCGGCGGGACGACCGAGGTCGCATTGATTTCGCTTTCTGGAATTGTCTTCAGCCGGAGTGTGCGCGTGGCAGGCGACGAGCTGGATGAAGCCATCGTGCAATACATGAAGCGTGCCTACAATCTGATGGTAGGCGAACGCACAGCGGAAGAAATTAAAATCAAGATTGGTTCGGCGTATCCGACTGAAAAGGAGACAAGCGTAGAAGTGAAGGGGCGTGATCTCGTGGCGGGCTTGCCGAAAACGTTAATGATTACTTCGCAGGAAGTGCGCGAAGCGCTGCTCGAGCCGATCTCAACAATTGTCGACTCGGTGCGCATCACCCTGGAGCGTTGCCCGCCTGAATTGTCGGCTGATTTGGTCGATCGGGGGCTCGTGCTGGCGGGTGGGGGCGCGCTGCTACGGGGCTTCGACAAACTTTTGAGCGAGGAAACTGGTTTGCCTGTCCATGTTGCGGAAGATCCGTTGAGCGCGGTGGCGGAAGGAACAGGCAAATGCCTCAATGAACTTAAATTTTTGCGTCAAGTGGCCGCGGCCGATCGCCAGTGGCGCTAACAATTTCGGATCGCCGATTTCGAACTGCGGAAAGGTTTCTTATCCGCAGTTAATGTCGATCTTTTTCTCTCGGCGATCCGCAATCGTCAATCCGCGGTCGGAATGAGTCGCACGGGCCTGATCGCGCTGCTGATTTTCGGCGCCATTCTCGGATATTTTCTCAGTTTCGGAACAGACACGACGCGGAAATTTCAAGCCACCGTTTATCAGTGGCTGGCGCCGCTGTTTTCCACAAGCTCCGGGCTGAAAAAGCAAATCACGACGGTGAGTACGCAGTTGAAATCGCTACAAGATCTGGAGCGCGAGAACTCTGCGTTGCAGGTGGAAAACCGGCAGTTGCGAGCGACCAATCAGGCATTGCGGGACGTGGAACACGAGGTCAATCGTTTGCGGCACGCGCTTCACTATCGTGAACGCTCGGTTTTTAAATTGGTGCCAGCGGAAATTGTCACTCGCGATTCGTCCACCTGGTGGCACACAGTCACGATCAATCGTGGCAAAGAAGACAAGGTTGACAGCGACATGCCAGTGGTAACCGACGAAGGCTTGGTGGGAAAAACGACGACCGTGAGCAATACCATCTCGATCGTGCTTTTGGTGACAGATGAAAATTGCAAAGTAGCAGCTTCGGTGGAGGGGACCCGCGAGCAGGGAATTGTTTCTGGTGAACGGGTTTCGGGCGCCGTGGCGCCGCTACTGAATCTGAATTTCCTATCGAAGCAGGCAAACCTTCAGCCGGGGCAAAAAGCCTATACCTCAGGCATGGGCGGTGTGTTTCCTTCGGGTTTGCTGATTGGGACGGTGAAAAGCTTCAGTGTTCGCGAATTGGATGGCCAAGCCAAGATCACGCCGGCGGTCGATCTGTCGCACTTAGAAGACGTGTTTGTGGTGACGGGGCGAAAATGATTTTCTTTTTTATTTTGCTGGCGCTGGTGACGGTGGCGCAGATTGCAGAGTTTTATATTCCGCCAATCGACTGGATGTGTAACGCGCACATTTACATTGTGCCGGTGATTGTCTTTTACGGAGCAATGGCGCTGCCATTTCCATTGATGCTGGCCCTCGCATTGTTTGCCGGCATGCTCCTCGACTCACTCACCGTACAGGTGATCGGCTCGAAGGTTGAAATCTCGATGGGATGGTCAATACTTCTCTACGCAGTGCTGGCGGGAATTATGCATGGCTTGAGACCGCTCTTTATCCGCGGCCGCTGGGAAGTGCATTGCATTTTGAGCGGCATTTGCACGTCAGCAATTATTTTGGCGCAATATCTCATGATCACATTTCGTCGCGGCTCGGTTTTCTTTTCGCGAGAGGTCTGGTGGCAAATCGGCGGACCCGGATTGATGGCCATGTTGATGGCGCCGCTGATCTTTTGGATCTTGCAAGGCGTCGCGCGTCTCACGCGCTATCCGTATTTGCCGGAAAGCGGGCATTTTGAATGAACCGTCGCCGACTCAGCCCGCGTCTGCGGATTCAATTTTTGGGATTGCTCATGTTGCTGGGAATGGGCGCGCTCGGCCTTCGGCTCTGGTGGATCCAGGTGGCGCATGGCGCGGAGTGGACGGCGCAGCTGCGCGGCAGCTCACGAGCCACCGTCCGTATTCCTTCCGTGCGCGGCGAGATTCGCGACCGCAACGGACTGACGCTTGTGCAAAACCGCGCGAGCTACGAGGTCGATTTTTATTTACCCGAAATGGTGAAGGGCTATCGCGAGCGTTTTGGCTCTCCGCCGCTGACCGAGCACCGGGCAATCATCAACGGCATGCCGAAAGACATGAAGGAGCCCGACATTATCAGGATCGTTAATGACGGAGTAGTGCCGCGCCTGAACGATCTCGATCTTGCCCGCGATTATAACGCTGGCCAATTGCAGCGCCATTATCGAAACGACACCGAAGTGCCGTATTCTTACATTAAGGACATCGATTTCCGGACTATGGCAAAATTTTCGGAACACGACGTCGGATTGCCAGGAGTGGACATCGCGATCAAACCGGTGCGCTCGTATGTTTATGGCGCGTTAGCGTCGCACATCCTCGGCTACGTTGGCGCTCCGGACGACACGAACAAGGAGGAAGCGCGTAAGTTCACTTTCTATCAAGGCGATGTGGACGGGAAATCCAACATTGAGAAAGCGATGGACGATTATCTGCGCGGTAAACCGGGCGTGCGTTATCTGCGTCGCAACGCGAAGGGAACAATCGACGGCGTGTTGCGCGAAGATCCGCCGCAACAAGGCGCGAACGTTTTTCTAACGATCGACGCGCGGATCCAGGCGATCGCGGATGAAGCGTTGCGCGCGGTCAGTCGCGCCGGCGCGGTAGTTGTCGATCCGAACAACGGAAATATTCTGGCGATGGCATCGGTGCCGTCGTTCGATCCGAACACATTCATTCCGAGCATCAAAGCGAAAGATTGGCAGGCGTTGCGCAAAGACGAAGCGGATCCGTTGGTCAACCGGGCAGTGAGCGCGCTCCCGCCAGGATCGACATTCAAATTGATCACGTCGTTTGCCGGTCTGCGAAAGAACCTGACGAACGCGAAATTCAGTTGCGGCGGCGGAGTGAGTTATGGCGACCACTTTTTCGCGTGCTGGGTCGCAAAAAAACATTACACCCACGGTAACATCGGTTTGAGCGATGCGATCAAGGTTTCGTGCGATTCTTTTTTTTACCAGTACGGAAACGCGGCTGGCATTCAGTCGATTGACGCCGTTGGCAAGATGTTGGGAATCGGCGAAGAATCGGGCCTGCAACTGTCAGGCGAACAAACCGGCAATATGCCGGGACCTGAGTGGATGCAAATTCACCATCCGCAGGAGAGGTGGTCGCAGGCGCAAACGGCCAATGTTTCGATCGGCCAGGGCTACACGCTTGTTTCGCCTCTACAATTGGCGATGGCTTATGCCACCGCGGCTAACGGCGGAACGTGTTATTACCCCCGCCTGGTCGATAAAGTTCTGAACCAGGACGGCTCGCCGGTGCTTGACGAGCATGGAAAAGTCGCCGTGCCACAGACGCCGCGCGTGCGCTCCGATTTGCGAAAAGAAGTTACGCCCGACCAAATCGAGTTGGTCCGAAAAGGTTTGTGGAGGGTCGTGAACGAAGACGGCGGGACCGGCGGTCGCGCCCGACTTAAGAATGTGCAGGTCGCGGGCAAAACCGGAACCGCGCAGGCCACCGACCGTGGCCACGAGGAAAATGTGGCGTGGTTTACGTGTTTCGCGCCATTTGACCATCCGAAGTATGTCGTCGCAGTGATGGTGCAGGGCGCCTCTGGGCACGGTGGCGAGGTTGCGGGCCCGATCGCAACGCGAATTCTCGAACGAACATTGGCGATGGATGAAGGCAATTTCGACATGCAGGTGGCATGGACCGCGCCGGCGCATCACCCGAATCCGCTCCAATTGATCAAAGCAGTGAGCTATACTGGAGGTAATCTCGGCAGCGAGGACGAAGAAGACGCCAATACCAGCCAAAGCGCCGACGTGCAACTTGCAAGCGACAATTCTTCACCGGATGTCGAGCAGGAGCCGGATGCTCAAGGTAAAGTAGCGAAGGTCGGCCGGGCGGCTCGGGCGATTCCGGTCCCGCAACCGCAGCGGCCGCTGAATTTCTTCCAGCGGCTTTTCGGAGGCCGGCGTCAACCCGCGCCGCAACCGACACCGGCGCCGCGTCGCGCAATCCCCAGATGAATTGTCCATCTTATAAAACAATGAGCGAAGCGAATCCGCTTGGGTGTCGTGTTGCTCTAATCGTTCAAATTTATGTTAGACAAAGTACGAAAATTTCTTGGTCTTCCTTCGCGGAAGACCGGCAACAAATTGGTTCTGAGCGTGGAAAAACTCGAGCGACGGGTGGCGCTGCTCGAGAATGCCCGGCTGGAAGAATATAGCGTCGAGCGTAGCACCTCGCGCAATATTGTCGGCAGCGTTTACAAAGGACGCGTTAAGAATATCGAGATGGGTCTGAAGGCGATGTTTGTCGACATCGGCTTCGAGAAAAATGCATTCTTGCATTTTTGGGACGCGATTCCGGCCGCGCTCGACAGCGGGATTGAAGAAATTGATCGGCCGGGAAAGAAACAACGGAAGCGGATCACGGCCAAAGATATTCCGAACATCTATCCGGTTGGGTCGGAAGTGATCGTGCAAGTAACGAAGGGCCCAATTGGGACAAAAGGCCCGCGCGTCACGACGAATTTGAGTTTCGCGGGGCGCTATCTCGTGTTGATGCCATTTAGCGATCGGAGTGGAATTTCCCGAAAGATCGAAGATCCAAAAGAACGCGAGCGGCTCCGCAAAATTCTGCGGCAACTTGATATTCCAGATGGGATCGGCGTGATCATTCGCACGGTTGGCGAAGGCCAGCGCGCACGTTATTTTGTGCGCGACCTGCGTTTCTTGCTCGACCGTTGGATCAAAGTCGAAGACCTCATCCGCACCCAACCGGCGCCCTGCCGTGTTTTTGAAGAACCCGATTTGGTCGAGCGGACGGTGCGCGATTTTTTGACCGATGAAATTGACGAGGTGCTCTGCGATGATCGTGCCTCGCTCGAACGGATGAGCGACTTAGTCGGTCACATTTCGCGCCGCGCCGGCAATCGATTGAAACTTTATGACGGCGCCCTGCCGATTTTTGAGGCACTTGGCATCCAGAAACAAATCGATGATGCGTTTCATCGACAAGTTTGGCTCAAGTGCGGTGGCTATATCGTTATCGACGAAACGGAAGCGCTTGTCGCAATCGATGTGAATACAGGCCGTAACAAAGGTGGGCGCGACGTCGAGAAAACGATTCTGCAGACCAATTTGGAGGCAGCGGATGAAATCGCGCGCCAACTTCGCTTGCGCAACATCGGCGGCCTGATCATCGGCGATTTCATCGACATGAAGGGGCGCAGGGATCAACAACTCGTTTACACGCTAATGAAGGAGCGCCTTAAGCGCGATAAGGCCAAAACGCATGTCCTGCCCATTTCGCAGCTTGGCTTGATGGAAATGACGCGTCAGCGTGCACAAGAGAGCCTGAGCGACACGATCTACGAAAATTGTCCGTACTGCGGCGGGCGCGGTGTCGTGAAAACTTCTATGACCACGAGTGTGGAATTGCACCGTACGCTCAACACGGTCATGCGCACATATCAGGACAGCGTGCACGATTTTCGCGTTATTCTGAATCCGGACGTGCTCAAGCGTTTAAAGGAAGAGGATGAGGAATTGCTCATCGATTTGGAGCGCCGCTACGCCAGCCGGCTGATGTTCCGTGGAGACTCGAGCTACCATCATGAGAAATTCGTTATTACGGACGCAAACACGGGGGCAGAGCTCAAAGCGTAAAAGCTCGACAAGTTCTTTTCTCTGCGCTGGAATGTCGGGCTGCGTCTTGCGTGTTTTTGTTTAAAAAAGGCGCGATTTTCGGTTGACCGTGTCTCAAAGGTGGCTACCTAACCCCGCAAGGAAACAGTATGAGAAAATCAATTTTGACCTTAATCGCAATGGGTGCGTTGGCCTCGGTGACTTACGCAGGAACGGAAAGTTATTCCGGCAAGGAGATGAAGCAGGTCGCTCCCGCGCCTCCGCCTTGCCCTGAATGGTACGCCGATAACGAAATAAACGTGAGCCTTTGGGGCGCATACGCATTTACTGGTACTGAAAACGACAAGAATAGCCTCTTCGGCACGTTCATCACCGGTGACGAAGGAAGATTCGATCGTTTTCTTGGAGACGATCACGCCTGGGGCGGCGGCATTGATGCAAAATACTTCTGGCATCGCTACTTTGGCTTTGGGCTGGAGGGTTTCGGTCTCGATGCGCGCGATCCTCAATTTCGGGAGACCGATCACCATGCGGTCGGGGGTGTACTTGCCACGTTAACGCTGCGCTACCCGATCCGCTGCACTCGCTTTTCACCGTACGTCTGGGCGGGTGGCGGCGGAATCTTTGGCGGCCACAATGAGCATGTTGTCATTTCGGGTGGCGCTGTGGAGGGCATCGACCATGAAACAGAATCCAGAGGAATGGGGCAGTTTGGCGGCGGCCTCGAAGTTCGCATCACGCCGCACATCGGTTGGATCGCCGATTTCAGTTGGAACGTAATCGACGGGCCTAACAATAATTTCGGAATGGCCCGGACGGGAATTAATTTCGCCTTTTAAGGATCGAGAATCCTGCATTTGAACGCCGGAACGCTCGTGTGCGCTCCGGCGTTTTTCTTTAGCGCAAAGATCGACACTGGACGTTAGCCAGCCGTTGGTCATTTGCGAAGCGAAACGGCCAGCGTGATAATTAGCTGGATGTCTTTCGCGAACACGCTCGACAATTTACTGCTCGAAAAATCGCCTCTTGTGCGCGGATTCGAGCAACTGATTGCGCCGAAGTCCGATGTCGATCTGGAATCAATGGCGCAAACTTCTCGCGCGTTTACCCTGCAAAATTTTGGACGGACAATGCGCCTTTTTGCGCCGCTTTATCTTTCGAACGAATGCATCAACAACTGTTGCTACTGCGGTTTTTCGCGTGACAATCCAATCTTGCGCGTGACGCTCAGTGTCGATGAAGTGGTGGCCGAAGCGCGTCACCTTTCGCAAGCGGGCTTCCGTCAAGTTTTGCTCGTCGCCGGAGAGCACCCCAAATTCGTGAGTGGCGGTTATCTCGCTGATTGTATCCGCGCTTTGAGGCGGGATTTTTCATCAATCGCGATCGAAGTTGGTCCGATGGAGACAAAGGATTACCGCACAATCGCCGACGCTGGCGCGGAAGGGCTGGTCGTTTACCAGGAAACTTACAATCGCGGCGTATATGCGGAACTCCACACCGCCGGGCCCAAGCGCGATTTCAATTTCCGGCTCGATACACCCGAACGAGGCTACGAGGCCGGATTTCGGCGGATCGGTATCGGCGCGCTCTTTGGGTTGTCGCGCTGGCAGGATGAAGCGATCGCGCTTGCTGCGCACCTCGAATACCTGTTCAAGCGCTGCTGGCAGGCGCAAATCACCGTGAGCGTTCCCAGATTACGCCCAGCGGCGGGCGGTTTTCGGCCGCTTTTCACTATGAGCGACCGGGACTTGGCGCAATTAGTCTGCGCATTGCGAATCACTTTCCCGCAAGTCGGAATCGTCTTGAGTACGCGCGAGAAAGCGTCATTACGCGACGTGCTTGTCTCGTTAGGCGTAACCATGATGAGCGCGGGCAGCCATACCGAACCGGGCGGCTACACGCGTCAAGGCGGCGAACATCTGCATCGCACGGTGCGAGGCCGGATCGTTGCGCCCGAATTTCAAAATGGCGAAGAGCAGCTCGCCACCGGACAATTTGAAATCAGCGATGAGCGCACCCCCGTTGAAATTGCAAACGTGTTGCGGCGGCGCGGTCTCGAGCCGGTTTGGAAAGATTGGGACCAGGCGCTCTCTGGCGTATGACCATCTCGCTCAATGGCGAAAAGGCCGACACTCGTGGGGCCGGCACGATCGCGGAATTAATCGATCGTTATGGGTTGCCGCCGCAAACGCTCTTAATCGAGCACAACGGCCTCGCCCTCCACCGACAGGAATGGCCGCAGCGATCACTCGCCGAAGGCGATTGCATTGAACTCATCCGGGTCGTGGCTGGCGGTTAGACTCGGGACAAAGGTCAAGACCGTTTGCGCTTAGCGATCGTTATGCAATCGGCGCTTGGCACCGTCCTTGCGACGCGCTCGCCTTCACGATAACGCGCATCCCGTCGGCCTGCACGACCGTAATCGGAGTGTCTGCCGGAACAAATTCGCCCTGCGTAACAACATCGACAATGTGATCGGCAAAACGCCCTTTGCCGCTCGGCCGCAAGATGGATAACGAAACCCCCTCCATTCCAGGCGATAGAGAAAGTGGCCTCACAAATTCGCGCGGGACGCCAACGAGCGATGGGCCAGGCGGATTCGAAGTGATCAGCGCGAAGCGGCGATAAATACTTGTTCTTGGCAAATAGCGGGCCAGCAGGGTGATGACGATTGCGGCGGCGAGAAGCGCCAGCAACAAATTCAGCAGCGGAATGGCAAGGGTCCGGCCAGTCGGGAAAAATGTTTCGCCGGGATAACGATCGATCATCGCCCAGAGCAACGAGGCCAGCATGAGGAAAACGCCAACCACTCCGAAAACGATCGTCGAATGTGCGAAGAAGAGAATTTCGATGATCACCAGCACCATACCCAGAACGAAAAGCGCGAGCACTTCCCAGCCGGCGAGGCCGGCGAGATAGTGGCCGAGGAAAAACAGCGCGAAACAACTTGCCGAAATCACTCCCGGCAAAGTTGCGCCGGGAATTTTGAACTCGAGATACGCGCCAATGATTCCGCCAAGCAAAAGAAGCGGTGCAAGCGCGGTTATCCAAAATGCGATTTGCTCGAAGCCAGTTGGACCGAGGGACATCGCTTTTCCTTTTAGCCCCGCCTTTTCCATGAGATCGGCAACCGAATCGGCGACCCCGTCAGCCAGCAACGGCTTGCCATCAATTTTCTCCGTTGCCTCTTGCGCGCTGAGCGTAAGGACAGCTCCTTTCGGATGAATTACGCGGTTGCCGATCTTGACCTCCTTGTCCTTGTTCATGAACGCTTCGCCCACGTCCGGATTGTGACCGTTCTTGATCGCGGCGCTTCGAATCACCGCAGTCCAATAGGAAATCGTTTTCTCGCGTTCGGTCAGCGGAAGGTCCTCGCCGGTGGGCAAAACTGGCGCCGCGGCGCCGATCGCGCTCACCGGGGCCATGTAAATATGCTGAGTGGCCAGCGCGATGAGCGAGCCGGCCGACCCGGCGTTCGAATTAACGAACGTGTAGGTCGGAATGGTCGCATGGTTGAGGACGCTGGTGATTTCTTCGGCGGAATCGAGCCGCCCGCCATAGGTGTTCATTTCGAAAATAATGGCGGCAGCGCCGTTGCTCTCGGCAGCTTTCGTGGCCCGACGCAAGAACATAAGGAGCGAGGGTGAAATTTCGCCGCGCAGGGGCACGATGACGACGTCACCTTTGTGAAGGACTTCGCGCGCGCGCGCGTTTGCCGGCGCGATCAGGACGGCCATTACCAAGATCGATAAGAATCTTCTCATGGATTGGAAGTCGCTGCGCCTTGCGTAAGTTTGCCAGCTACCAGTGGCAATTCCATCACAAACAATCGAACAAATCGCTGCGGCCAACGACATTGTCGAGGTGATTGGTTCGTATTTTCCACTCAAACGCGCGGGCGCAAATTTCAAGGCGCTTTGTCCATTTCATCAGGAAAAGACGCCCTCTTTCCATGTCAGTCCCCAGCGGCAAACGTTCCACTGCTTCGGCTGCGGCGTGGGCGGGAGCGTTTTTCGTTTTGTGATGGAATACGAGCACACTGATTTCCCTTCAGCCGTGCGCAAGCTGGCGGCGCGCGCGGGAATTCCCATCATCGAAGAACGCGGGGCTAGTGAAGATCGAGAACGTCAGACGCGCACGAGGTTGCTCCGGTTGCATTCAGAAGCAGCCGAGTGGTTTCACGAAAATTTGTTAAAAAAAGAATTCGCCGAGCGGGCCCGCGAATATTTGAAGCAGCGGGGCATAGATCGACAAGTGGCGAAAAATTGGCAGCTCGGGTACGCGCCGGAGAGTTGGGACACGTTTTTGAAATGGGCGCTTGGCCGCGGTTATTCGCGCAGCGAGCTTTTGCAAAGCGGGCTAGTGAAATTGCGCAATGAGGAACGCCCGGAGAGTGACGTCTATGACCGTTTTCGCGACCGGATCATGTTTCCAATTTTCAACGACGTGGGCGAGGTGATCGCGTTCAGCGGCCGGCTTTTGCAGGACGATGCGGAAGCGGCAAAATATTTGAATTCGCCGGAGACCCCGCTTTTCCGCAAGGGCAAAATGCTCTTCGGCTTGCACAAAACGAAACGCAGCCTCATCGAGGCGAATTCTGCCATCGTTTGCGAAGGCCAGCTCGATTTGATTACACTCTTCGAAGCGGGAATCACGAACGTAGTCGCCCCCCAGGGAACAGCGTTTACGGAAGATCAGGCGCGTCTCCTCAAGCGATTTGTCGATGAAGTGGTACTTTGTTTTGACGCCGATGAAGCCGGGCAAAAGGCAGCCGAACGCTCGCTCGACGCGCTTTTGCAGAACGATCTGGTTGTGCGTGCGGTGGAAATGCCGCGCGATCAGGATCCAGACTCCCTGGTCCGACGTGATGGAAAAGAGGCATTTGAAAAACGTATCGCGGCGGCGCGCGATTTTTTCGATTACTGGCTCGGGCGCGAATTGGAGAATGCCGATCTAGGCTCGTTAGGCGCGAAGATGCAGGTGGCGCGCAAGCTGGCCGAGACGGTTTCGCATGTGCGCGACCAGTTCATGCGCGGAGAAATCGTGAACAACGTAAGCGCGCGGCTCGGCGTTCCGGTCTCGGACTTCGCGGCTTTGGTTTTGAAACAAGCTCGTGCGCCGCGCTCAGCCAGTACGGCCATAGGCGCGCGTGAGCCCCAGATGGCGGCGGGGACGCCAACGCCACACGACGTGGCGATGCTTTACCTGTTGGCATTGCGCGACGACTCCGTGCGTCGTTTTCTTCTCGAGCAAAACTGGCGCGAAGTCTTGGCGCAAACTCCGGGGGCCGAGCTGTTGGTCCGCATTCTCGAAAGCGACCTTCGTCCGGAAGATCCGGCTTCACTGAACGCGTTCATGGCGACCCTCTCGGCCGAGGAGGAGAGAGTAGTGTCTGCCTGGCTTTTACGGAAGGTGCCGCCAAACGCGACGGCCGTGGCACAAAGCTGGTGGAGGGGATTGCGGCAGGCAGCATTGCGGCGGCAACTGGAAGCGACAGAAGGCAGAATGAGACTGCCTCAATTGAGCATCGGCGAGATCGTAAATTTGCAGAAAGAAATTGTTGACCTGCGGGAGCAGCTCCACGAGATTTCGAGGCTTTCGCCCACCCGCAAGTCGGACAGTTAAATGTCGATCCTACGGGTAATCGAAGGTCTAAGTCAAATCCTTAAGGTAAAGTCTTGGCCAGGCATTCGAAACGGAAGACGCGGACTCGCCATTCAGCGGCGAAGCAGCTAAAATTCAAGCGCGTCTCGTTAGGTATGGGAACAAAGGCTGCTAAGTCAGGGCTTAGCTTGAGACGCTCTGGGAAAATTTCCCCATTTAAATCAAAACGCATTCTGTCTTTGACGCGCGGACGCAGGTCAAACGGCGACTTGCCGAAACGCGCAGTGGAATCGTTCCCCAAAACGCCTGGATCGGCTACGAACGAAGTCCAAGTTCGGATTCGGGAACTGATCAAGCTGGCCAAGGAACAAGGCTATCTCACGTTTGACGATCTGAATGAGGCGCTGCCAGAAGGGGTGACGGCGGCCGACGAGCTCGACGCCATTCTAACACGATTACGCCGAATGGAGATCGACATCATCGAAGCGTCGGAGGTCGACCGGCACAAGGAAGGAAAAAAAGAGGCGGAGGAGGACGAGGAAGAAAAATCCGAGGTGAAGCTCGATATCCTGGACGACCCGGTTCGCATGTATCTCAAGCAGATGGGACAGGTGCCGTTGCTCACGCGCGAGCAGGAAGTGGAAATTTCCAAACGGATCGAGGAGGCCGAAAACATGGTACAAAAGCACATCAGTCGTTTCGGCTTTACGGCTCGCGCTCATCTTGACATTGCGCAAAAGCTGGCAGAAGGCGGGGAGCGATTCGACCGGGTGATTCTCGATAAGAAAATCGAGAGCCGCGAACGCTACATGAAAATGCTGCCGCGATTGTGCAAACAGGTGGAGAAACTAAGCGGCAACATCACAGCTCACTACGCTCAACTCAACACAGCGAGAAAGGAAACGAGAAAATTTAAAGTGTTTCAAAAAGCGGCGAACGCTTTGCAGCGACTCTATCCGAAATTTTATTTCAAACAGAAGGTCACGGAGGAATTTGTGCACCTGGCCGATGAACACTATCGCAGTTTGCTGCAGCTTCAGAGCGACATGGTCAAGCATCGGCGTGGAAGCGGCACGCAGTCGCCATTGAATCTTCAAGCGCGCGAGTTGGAAAATATGCTTTGGCTTTCGCTGGATCAATATGCGGAGCAATACCAGGAGTTAAAGAGCTGGATGCGCAAGGCCCTGCGCGCCAAAACCGAGATGGTGGAAGCCAATTTGCGCCTCGTGATTTCCATTGCCAAAAAATACACCAACCGTGGGCTCTCGTTTCTCGATCTAATTCAGGAAGGCAACATGGGATTGATGAAAGCGGTCGAGAAATTCGAATATCGTCGCGGTTATAAATTTTCCACTTATGCCACCTGGTGGATTCGTCAGGCCATCACCCGCTCCATTGCCGATCAGGCGCGCACCATTCGTATCCCCGTACACATGATCGAGACGATCAACAAGCTGATGCGCGTGCAAAAACAGCTGGTGCAAGAGTACGGTCGGGAACCGACACCGGAGGAAGTGGCCGAGGAAATCTTGCTGCCGGTCGACCGCGTTCGCGCGGTATTGAAAATGGCTCAACAACCGATATCGCTGCAATCGCCGGTCGGCGAAAGCGAGGAGACGAATTTTGGCGATTTTATAGAAGACAAAGGCGCGGAAAATCCGTGCGATATGACGGCGATCGTCTTGTTAAAGGAAAAAATCAAAGATGTGCTCGAGACCTTGACGGAGCGTGAACGGCAAGTGCTCGAGCAACGGTTCGGACTGGTCGATGGCTACAGCCGAACGCTTGAAGAGGTGGGTCGGCAATTCCGCGTTACGCGCGAACGGATTCGGCAGATTGAAGCTAAGGCCCTGCGGAAAATGCGGCACCCGACCCGCATCCGGCAGCTGGAAGGCTTCCTGGAAGCACCTGAAGCGTAGATATCGCCGAACCCGGCTGCGCCAGGGGCAGGTCCTTCAATCGAACAACGTATTTTCGTAAAAAATTTATGAACAGCAGGAACTGGGCGACCCAGTGGACTGGAGGCGACCGCCTGCCTTTGAGGCGAAGCGGGCCAATTTTGTGGCACGTTTCTGCGCGACTTTTGAGCCGACACATGGTTTAATTTTCGCGAAGTGGAATGAGACGCGAAGAAGATCAAGAACTGTGGGACCTTTTAGGCCACGGCAGACAGCCGAGGCTATCTGCTTTTTTCGCGCGGGACGTGATTCGTCGGCTGCGCGAGGAGCCGCGCCCTTTCGATCGGGTTAGAAGCTGGTTTAACCTGCGCTGGCTCGTTCCGGCCTCAGCGTTGGCAGCCGCAATCATCGCGGCGGTGATCGTGACGCAGCGTCCAGCATCGCGGCCGGCTCTTTCGGATAACGTGCCGGACGTAGTGGCCCAGATCGACCCCCAGGATTACGAGGTCGTCGCCGATCTGGATGAATTACTCGCTTCGGACGAAAACAGCCTGTGGGACGACAATCAAACTCTCTAAGCGCAATTGTCTTCTTGTCGGTTTGGACCGTGACCTGCGGTTTCGTCCAGGCGCAGCCACCAGGTCCGGGCCCGATTCACCGAGGGCCTGAATTTAGAAACCCGCGGGAGCGGTGGTTTTCGATGTCGCCGGAAGATCGACAAGTATTTCGTCGAAACGCAGAGCGTTGGATGCAGATGAGCGCAGCGGAGCGCAACTTGATGCGTGCGCGGGAGAAAGTGCATCGCGAAGAACTGAAGCGCGAAGCCGAGGCGGCGCTGCGCGATGAGGGTTTGCGTCTCGACCAGCAAAAGCGCCAGCTGTTTGAGCAACGTTACTTGCAAGAGCGCCGCAGGATGGAACGTGCGCTGCGGCAGGAGATTGAAGCCAAGCGCAAGCAGGAATTGCCGGCCTTGAACGACCGTTTAAAAAAGGAATTTCAGCAGTCTTCTCCGAATACTAAATCGACGCCTACGCCTGCGCCCTCGGCATCGCCGAAGAAATAACAGTTCGCGCTTAAAGGCGGTCACACCTGCCGCTACAAGTGGCGGGCTGTTCTGACAACGCCACGTTCAGGCGTGTACGCCAGGCCAGGAAATCAACGCGGCGACTTAGCGCACGCGTCGATGAAATGACCTGTGATTGCGGAAAAAGACGCGATGGCCGTTGGACCAGAAAAATGATGGGCCGACATAGACTGACGGGCCGTAATACCCGTAGTACGGGTAAGGATAGGGATACGGATAGGCGTAGGGATACGGAGACACCACAGGGAACCCCAGCCCGATGCCGATGGCGACACCAGCATTAGAGTGCGGCGCCGTTGCAAACGTAAAGCCGCCAGCCACGATCGCAATCAACAAAAGCTTCTTCCAATTCATCTCTTTAAACCTCCGAATTTCAATCATTGAACAGTATTTGAGACGAACGGTTTCGCGAAATTATTCGGCGGCGGCATCCGAGCGGTAGGTCGGATAACCGCTGATACAGAGATCGTGATCGAGTCGTTGATACTGTGTGCGCTCGAGATACGCCCCATTGCGCGGAAGGCTCGCTCCTCGCCCGGCGAAGGCAATCGTGGAACCGCCTGTGAAAATCGGGCCGAGATAAACGTGGACCTTGTCGATCTTTCTTTCATCGAGTGCTTGGCCCAGAACATTGCCGCCGCCTTCAATGAGAACGCTCGTGACATTTCTCTGACCGAGATCCCTCAAGACAAAATTCAGTGATTTTCTTTGGTAGACTAGGGTCTTTTTAGCGAAACGATCGGTAAAGATTCGAGCGCGACGCGGTAAGTTGCCGGAGCGCGTCACTACGACTCGAAGCGGTTGCACCGAGTCACCCACGCCGCGAACGGTGAGCCGCGGATTGTCGATCCTGACTGTCTGCGCACCGACGAGGATCGCGTCAACTTGTGACCGAAGCTTGTGCGCATGCCAGCGCGCCGCCGCGCTCGTGATCCAGCGCGATTCGGTTGCAGGGCGTACTAATCGACCGTCCAAGCTCATCCCGCACTTTGCAATGACGAAAGGCTGTCCAGTCACGGTCCACTTGTTAAAGGCTTCATTCAGGGCGGAGCACTCGGCGACGAGAATGTTCGCTCGCACTTCGATTCCCGCGTTTCGCAGAAGTTCGAGGCCGCGGCCCGAATGACGAGGATTCACGTCGGTAGACCCAATTACGACAGTCTTTACGCCGGACCTTATAATTCCATCGGTGCACGCTGGGGTGCGTCCTACCGTCGAGCAAGGTTCAAGCGTGACGTACAAAATGGCGCTGTTAGGAATGGCGCGGCCAAAATTGCGAAGACAATCCACTTCGGCGTGCGGAAGCCCGGCTCGCCGGTGGTGACCACGTGCAACGATTTGATTTTGAACGACGAGCACGGCACCGACGGCGGGATTTGGGCTCGTTCGGCCTAAGGACCTGCGTGCTTCTCTCAGCGCGGCGCGCATAAAATATTTATCATCTGGCGGCGTGCTCACGTAGAACGAATATCCACGAGCCCCAAGTGAGCAAGTCGTTACGTGATCCTTAGCCGGCATTGATGCGAAATTATGTCTCAGTACCTGCCGTAAAGACTAACACTGGAGATGGGACAAAACGTTACATTTTGCTCGCCGACAGCAAAAATTGATTTTTAGGGTTAAATACATAATGATAAGTAGCTTATGTATAGCCGCTCAGATTGATTCTGAAACTGGTACGTAGTGAGCTTTTATCTTGGCCAACACGTTTTTATCAAAGAAAAGGAAAAAGCAATATGAGTCTAATCCGTTACCAAATTCTTGAGTTGGTGACTTGGCCAGCTCTTGATCGTTGGAGCAATTTGAGGGACGACCTGAATTCGCTGTTTGAGTCGCCATTCTCGTCTGCTCTTGGCCGGGCTGGGCAGCTTTTCAGTGGCTGGTCTCCCGCCTTCGATCTGTATCAAAATAACGACAATATCATTGCGGTGGTCGAATTACCCGGCATGCGCAAGGAAGACATCGAAATTTCCTTGCATGACGGAACGTTGACCATTGCGGGCGAGCGTAAGAGCGAAACCGCAAACGGCGACGCCGAACGCAGCGAACGTTACGTCGGCAAATTCCGCCGCAGCATCACCCTGCCTGCGCGAGTGGACTCGAACAAAGTCAGCGCGACCTATCGCGACGGTATCTTGACAGTAACTCTGCCGAAAGCGGAGGAAGCAAAACCAAAACAAATCCAAGTGCGCGCCGATTAAGCGCGAAGTTGGCGAAACTTTAACCAGGGGAAAATCAAGATGAATACAATGGTGCGTGAAAATCGGGACGTCGAGCGTGGCAGAGCGAACACTTTGTCGCTCCCACGGCCAGCGTGGTGGAAGACGCTGATGGTTACGTGTTGCAAGTCGAGATGCCGGGCGTGAACAAGGAAGACCTCGAGATCTCGCTGGAAGATAATGAGCTAACGATCACCGGACGCCGGTCGTTACCCACAATTGATGGCACCCTGATCCATCGTGAATCGCGCCGTGACAATTTCCGGCGCACGTTTGAGCTCGACCCGTCCATCGATGGGAACAAGATTAGCGCCAAGATCGAGCATGGCGTCCTGACGTTAACCTTGCCGAAGGCCGAGCACGTTAAACCCAAGAAAATCACTGTTTCTTAGGATCGACATCGAGCTGCGGGGAGCGGGCATTCTGCCCGCTCTGTCCGGCATTTTGCCGGACAGTCTTTCGGCAGCGAACACGCGGTGAACGATCGTCGTCTCATTATGCGATCACGCGCTGTCGGGATTGCCGGCAGGAATGCCGGCAACAGCGGGCAACATGCCCGGGCTCCCCGTTCTCCCACAATTGCGTGCCACGTTTTATGCTTGGCGAATTCGTCGGGCGCGACTTACTTAGTGTCGCCCCAAAATAATATGCGCACGAAGACTGAAGAAAAAAGCAGTGAGGACAAGGTTGCTGCCGCTAGGAATAAAAACCTCGATCTTGCCATCCAACAGATCGCAAAAGATTACGGCGAGGGCGCAATCATGCGTCTGGGTGCGGAAAAAATTGTCGATATTGACGTTATCCCAACCGGTAACATTTTGATTGATCGCGCTCTGGGAGTAGGCGGATTTCCGCGCGGGCGAGTAGTGGAAGTTTTTGGCCCCGAATCCTCGGGCAAGACAACTCTCACGCTAACCGTGATCGCCCAGGCGCAGAAACGCGGCGGGCTGGCCGCCTTTATCGACGTCGAGCACGCGCTCGATCCGCAATACGCACGCAGGCTCGGTGTCGATCTTGATGATCTGCTCGTTTCGCAGCCAAGCTCGGGAGAAGAAGCGCTACGAATTTGCGAGACCCTTATCCGATCGAACGCGTTGGATGTAATCGTGGTGGATTCCGTTGCGGCGCTGGTGACGCGAGCGGAGTTGGAAGGCGAAATCGGCGATGCCACGGTCGGTGCGCAGGCGCGCTTGATGAGCGCGGCTTTACGCAAATTGACCTCGTTGATCTCGAAAGCGCGCACGTGCTGCATTTTTACCAACCAAATTCGGGAGAAAATTGGCGTGATGTTTGGTAATCCGGAAACGACGCCCGGCGGCAAGGCGCTCAAATTTTATGCCAGCGTGCGCATCGACATTCGCCGGATCGGCGCCATAAAACAGACAGATGGCGTGGTTACCGGAAACCGGACCCGCATCAAAGTTGTGAAAAACAAGGTCGCGCCGCCGTTTACCGAAGCCGAGTTCGATATCATGTACAACGAAGGAATTTCCTCGACCGGCGCTCTTCTCGATCTTGCGCTTGAAAAACAAATTATCGAGAAGCGAGGTTCATGGTTGAACTACAAAGGCACACAACTCGCGCAAGGTCGCGACGCAGCGAAAGATGTGTTGAAGAACGACGCTGCCTTGTATCAAGAGATCGAAGCCGCCGTCAAAGCCAAGCTTAACGGGGAAAAGTCCTGATCAACGTTTCGCCAGTGAGAGGCGATCATGTGAGCTAGTCAGTTGTATCGAACGGTCATATGGAACCGTCTTTTTTTGCGGGGCAATGATTGTCTCTTCTGCGCAAAGTACGTTCGATCCACTGAACTCGGTGGCAAACATCGCGCGCGTGCAGGAAAATTTGCTCGCTGGCATGATCGCGCGAACTCGCGAGAGCGAGGAAAATGGTGAAATGAACGAAGTGGTCGAAGCGTTCCAGCGTGCGGTCGCCGCCGAGGATGCGTTCAATTACACGGAGCCGCCGAGCTGATTTCCGCGGTGTGTCCGCTTCTCGGTCAGGTGTTGCTCAAAGCTGGCCGCGCGACGGAAGCAGAAAGGTTTTTCGCGACGATCTCGATTGGAACCCTCGTGATGGCCGCGCGCTTTCCGGTTTGCGCGATTGTCTGAAGGCGCAAGATCGACAATATGAAGCGGAACAAATCGATCGGCAATTTCGCTCCGTGTGGAAATTTCCCACTGCTGAAGGCGCCACCACCCCGAAGCGTTGATTCACACGATGTGAATCGCGTGTTCGCGCGGAAAGGGGACCTTTTTCTGCGTTGCGTATTTGTCATCCGCTGCGCGATAACCGACGGCGCAACAAACAACTGAAGCCAGGCCTTTCGAATTAAGATCGAGAATCTTGTCATATTGCTGCGGCTCAAAGCCCTCCATGGGGCAGGTGTCTATGCCCATGAGCGCCGCGCTCGTCATAAAATTTCCCAGCGCGAGATAAGCTTGCCGGACCGCCCATTCCTGCGACATCGCCGCGCGCGCCCCGGTCACAACGTCGCCTACCATCACGTCGCGATATCCTTTCAGGGCTTCGGCCGTTCCACCGCGAACCTCGACTGTGCGGGTTATGTGCCGGTCGATGTGTTCTTCCGTCATTGTAGTGTTCACGACGAAAACAACATAGTGCGAACAATCCAGGATTTTCCGCTGATTCCACGTCGCTCGAAAAAGTCTCTCTCGCGTCTTTTGCTCCGTGATCACGATGAATTTCCACGGCTGCAATCCATAACGAGGAAGGTGGAAGAAGGAGCGCTGTTTCCAGTGCCGCCCACTCTTCTGGTGAAACTTTTCGCCTCGGATCGAATTTCTTGGTCGCGTAGCGCCAATTGAGTTGGGTCAGGAGCTGCTCACCTTTGATCGGGTTCATGGTCCGCTTGGCCGGAAGATTGCCTCGACCGCGGGACATTTCCATTTGGAAATGTGCGCGAGCTTCTGCAACTTTCCCATCGTAAGATCGACAAGCAGCGAAATGACGAAACAAACCCGAAATCCGAATGACGAAATAAGCAAGCGGGCCCGCCATTTCTTGGCTTCGTGCTTCGTCATTCGTGCTTCGTCATTTTTTTCCTTATGACCTCGGCACAGATTCGCAAATCGTTTCTCGATTTTTTTCGCGAGAAACAGCACACAGTTGTGCCGTCATCATCGCTCTTGCCTGACGCGCCCAACCTGCTTTTTACCAATGCCGGCATGAACCAGTTCGTGCCGATCTTTCTTGGACACCAAAAACCGCCGTGGAAACTGCCGCGCGTGGTCGATACGCAGAAATGCATCCGTGCTGGCGGCAAGCACAACGACCTCGAGGACGTCGGGCTCGACACGTATCACCACACCTTTTTCGAAATGCTCGGCAACTGGGGCTTCGGCAACTATTTCAAAAAGGAAGCGATTGAATGGGCGTGGGAGCTGCTCGTCGAGCGCTGGAAATTTCCGCCGCAACGACTTTACGCGACGGTTTACAAACCTGGGCCTGACGAACCGAGTGAGTTTGATCAGGAAGCACACGATCACTGGGCGCGATTATTTCAAGAGGCCGATCTCGATCCAGCAGCCCATGTCCTCAACGGCGGTAAGGCGGACAACTTTTGGATGATGGGCGACACCGGTCCGTGCGGGCCTTGCTCGGAGGTACATGTCGATCTTACGCCCGACGGCGATACTCGCGGTGCGCTGGTGAATCAAGGCGATCCGCACTGTATCGAGATTTGGAATTTGGTCTTTATCCAGTTCAACGCGCAAGCCGTAGCTCCTGTGGACGCCGGCAAAATGCCGGCTGCTGCGACCAAAATGGTCGCGCTTCCCCAGCGTCATGTCGATACCGGAATGGGTTTCGAGCGCGTCACCGCGATCATTCAAGGCACAAAGAATTTCACAGACTTCTCCGGAACAATTTCCAATTACGAAACCGACATTTTCCGCCCGATCTTCGACGAACTGGAAAAGCTCAGCGGCAAAAAATATGACAGCACACTGCCTGGCTCTTCGGATCGGGGAGCGCATGCGCCCTCGCGTGCAGCGGTTGGCGCCTCGCCAACCGCACTCGGCGAGGCGCCGGAAGCAACACCCGAGGCCGGTATGCTCCCCAGACCAGAGGAGGAACAGGTCGACATCGCCTTTCGCGTCATCGCCGATCATATCCGAACGCTGTCGTTTGCAATTGCGGATGGCATCATCCCCTCAAACGAAGGTCGCGGCTACGTTTTGCGCCGCGTCCTTCGTCGCGCCGTCCGCTACGGTCGGACGCTTGGCTTCCACGAACCGTTCTTCTTCAAACTTGTCGATGTTGTAGCGAAAACCATGGGCGACGTTTTTCCCGAGGTCCGCGCGAGACAAAAGACAATCAAAGAAACAATTCGCCGCGAGGAGGAGTCCTTTAACAAAACGCTCGATAGAGGAATCGAGTTCTTCGAGCGCGAAATCGCGCGCTTGATGAACGCGCGTCGCGCGTCGGGGAGCGCGGGCATTTTGCCCGCCTCATCCGGCATTCTGCCGGATGACCCACGCGGCGCGCGATACTGGAAGCGACGCTTGCCACACTACGAGCGTCCACACGGAATTTATCACGTCACATTTTCCACGCGCGGGCATCGTATTCTTTCTCCCGAAGCACGCACGATCGTCTTGAACTCCATCATTCATTTCGACGGCAAGCGCTACGACCTTTTTGCCGTCTGTGTGATGCCGGATCATACCCACATCCTCTTTCAGCCTTTTCCGAAAGACGAGGATGCTGAGGGTAATCTCATGTTCTGGTCTCTGCCCGAACTAATGCATTCACTCAAATCGTTTACAGCTCGGGAGATCAACAAGTTGGAAGCGAGTGCAGGAAGGCAGGTTTGGGAAAATGAATATCATGATCGGCTCATGCGTTCGCATGAGGACGTGGAAGAAAAGTTTCTTTATATCTGTCGCAATCCGTGGACGGAGAATTTGGTTGGGCCAAATGAATATTACCTGTGGGTCTGGCATTGGATGCAGCGTGAAGCCACCGGCCGGCAACATGCCGGCCAGAGCGAGCAGAATGCTCGCGCTCCCCGATCGACTCGCGGGTTGCGCGTGCCGGGAAATCTCCAGATTTCCGGCGAGTTCGCGTTCAAGCTCTACGACACCTACGGTTTCCCGCTTGATTTGACCGAACTCATGGCGCGCGAGCGTGGCCTGACTATCGATGTGGCCGGCTTCGAGAAATTGATGGAGGAGCAGCGCGCACGGGCGCGCAAGGCGCAGAAAAAAGAGAAGATCAGTGTCGAAGAAGGCGAGCTAAAAGTCGCTCCGACGAAGTTTATCGGGTACGACTTTCTGGAGGCGGAGGCGCTAGTTGAAATGGTGCTGCGCAGTAAAAGGCCGGATGAGCTGAATGTGGTTCTGAATCAAACACCTTGCTACGCAGAGATGGGTGGACAAGTCAGCGATCGCGGATTAATTCATGTTCCGGGGCACGATTGGACGGAAGTTGGTCAGTTGCGCGTGATCGACACTCAAAAGCGCGGCGACATTTTTGTTCATCGCACGGCGGTTGTGGAGGGTCGTGCGCCGGAACCGGGCGAGGCCGTGCGCATTTCCGTTGATGCTGATCGGCGCAAACTGATTCAGGGACATCATACGGTGACACACTTGTTGCACTGGGCGTTGCACGAAGTGGTCTCACGCGACGCGTCGCAGAAGGGAAGCTACGTCGGTCCGGACAAGCTGACCTTCGATTTTTCAAGCGCCGCGTTGACAAAGCAGCAAGTGCGCGACGTGGAAAAATTAGTGAATGAAAAAATCGTTGAGAACGCGCCGGTTTCGTGGATGGACATTCCGTACGCAGAAGCTAAGAAACGAAAAGACATCATCCAGTTTTTTGGCGAGAAATACGGCGACACTGTGCGCGTCCTGCAGATCGGCGGAGCATCGCGCGCGCTCAACGGCTACTCAATGGAATTGTGCGGCGGCACGCACGTCAGATCGACGGGTGAGATCGGGGTGTTTCGGATTGTGAGAGAAGAAGCAATCGCGGCGGGCACGCGACGGATCGAAGCGGTTGCCGGTGATGCCGCGCGGGAATGGGCGGAGCAAGAAGCTGTCCGGCAGCAGGAGAAATTTGAAACGCTCGCGGGCAAAAAGCCTGACATCGCTGCCCTACCTCTTTTTGAGGCCAAAGCGGATACGTCTGAAATGTTGAAGCAAATCGGCGCGCGTGCGGCGCATCTTGAAAAAGTGGATGTGGATGTTCGTGAGTGGGAAAAGAAAACTGCCAAAGCGGCCGAGGCCGAATTGCAGAGTCAGGGTGCCATAATTGCGAATCAGCTCGCGGCATCACAGACAGGAGAAGATTTCTGCGTGGCGGAAGTGCCGGGTGCGGATTCGAAGCTGTTGCAAGCGGCCGTGGACGCGCTTAAGCCAAATTTTAGGGGGCCGATTTTCTTGGCGGGCGCCAAAGATGGAAAGGTCGGGTTAATTGCATCTGTACCGAAAGAGCTGACCTCAAAATTCCAAGCGAACAAATTGATTCAGCAGATCGCGCCCATCGTGGGCGGAAAAGGCGGCGGGCGTCCGGAAAACGCGCAAGGTGCCGGCAGCGATGTTTCAAAGGTTAACCGGGCTCTCGATGAGGCGCGAAAGATACTGGGAAGCCATGGATCTTGAGTTAAAAGGAAAAATCGCGCTCGTCACAGGATCGACAGCCGGGATTGGGTTCGCGATTGCCAGGCGGCTCGCGCGCGAAGGCGCGGAGGTCGTCGTTAACGGGCGCACTGAGGAGCGCGTTGGTGAGACGACGGCGAAGATCGAAAAAGAATTGTCGGGCACCAGAGTTCGTGGCATCGCCGCGGATCTCGGCAGCCGCGAGGGCTGCGACAAGTGGTGCGCGAGGCGGCGAGAGTGGACATTTTGGTCAACAACGTCGGCATTTTCGAGCCTAAGGCGTTCGAAAAAATCAGCGATGATGGTTGGGAGAAATTTTTTGCCGTGAACGTGATGTCGGGCGTGCGCTTAAGCCGCGCTTATCTGCCGATGATGAAAGAGCGAACCTGGGGCCGCATCGTTTTCATTTCCAGCGAATCGGCGCTGCAGATCCCGGCGAAAATGATCCACTGCGGCATGACGAAGACGGCGCAGCTCGCGATTGCGCGCGGCCTGGCGGAGACGTGTCAGGGCACGAACGTCACCGTGAATTCGGTTTTGCCAGGGCCGACCACATCGGAAGGTGTGGCGGAGTTTGTTTCCGGACTCGCAAAGGAAAGAAGATGACTGGGGCGCAAGTTGAAACGGAGTTTTTCAAGACTGCGCGACCCACTTCAATTTTGCAGCGTTTCATCGAGCCGGACGAGATTGCAAATGTAGTGGCGTTTGTTTGCAGCCCGCTCGCCTCCGCCATTAATGGCTCGGCGGTGCGGGCCGATGGCGGGGTGGTTCGCGCGATCAGTTAGCTCGGCAGAGCCAACGTAATGAAAAAAGTCACCGCGAACGCGGAGCAAAGCACGATCAGATAAACGAAGCCGCCGAGAAAGAATTTAAAAACACTGATAAACCAGCCCTGCCGATAGACACGGCGAATCGAGAGGAAAATCTGTGCCGCGAACGCGGTCCAGAGAACGGCGATGCCACGGCTCGCCGGTGCACCTGCGGCGATTCGGTTCAGGCCCAAGGTCGCCGCAATAATCAACATGATCGCCACATATGCGAAGGTGTGGATGTGCAGCGCGTAAATCAGGTGATCGACGTAAAAAATCCGGCGGCGGAGATACAGAATCTTCAGCACGAACGCAAACAGCGGAATACAGCAGAGCATCATATAGGGCAGGTTGCTGAAGAGCGTGCCAACAAAGAGTTGCAGTTTCGTTCCGCGTTCGCCGAGCTTTTCTTTGGCATGCCTCTCCAACCATCGCTCGAAAGACGTGGACGGGCTCGTGTTCGGATTGAACACGACGAATGGTTGTCCACTTTGTTTCGGCTGCGGCGTGATTTGCGCGGGCTGGACGGTTACGGCCGTCGCTGCCGGCGAAGGTTCGCGTAAGGCCTCTTCGACCCTGGCCCGGACGGCGGGCGGCAAATCTTCGTTTTTCAGGTCGGCCGCGATCTCATCCCGATCTTTGGGGGACAGCTGCCTCGGATCGATATGTATCGCTTTTGCCCAGTAGTTCACGGCAAAGAAAAACAGAACGCTAGCAAGCAGATACAGTCGCAGCGGATTTACGTGGCGGACACGCTTGCCTGCGAGAAATTCGTTCGTTAGGCGCCACGGCTTTACAATGAGCAAGCCGATTGTGGCAAAAAATTTCGAATCCCAATTCAGGAACGAGTCTAAAACATCAACAATAACATGCCGAAACGAGCGCCGATAATCGACCGCTGCTTGTCCACATTGCGCGCACCAATGTCCCTCCAATTGCGCGCCGCAGTTCTCGCAATGCGTCAATGGAGATTGTCGATCTTCGCGTCGCCGGAACGATCGGCGCTGGGGTGTGTGGTCCCTTCGGGTAGATGCGATGTCGTGCACAACGATTTTTGGCGCGTCATCTGGCACGTGGCCGAGGCTATAAGAAAATGATCGGAGCGTCCACGCGTAAGGTGCAGGCTGTCTTGAGGCTTCCCTGATTCGTCGCTGGATCGAGCGTATGAAAATACTTAAGACAACTCTCGTTATCCTATTGGCCATTTCAGCACTGGGAGTGAACGTGGCACGAGCCGATCAACCGCACGTGCGAAGAAGCCCTGGAGCGTCTGCGCGCGGCGCACGCTGAGTTAGAAGTAGCGGAGCACAACAAGGGCGCCTGGCGTATTCGGGTCCTCGCAAATGTTGATCGAGCGATCGGCGAAACTGAAAGAGGCATGGCGGTCGGAGATAATCCGAGCCGTCTTCGAAATGCGGAGTTTGCCATGCGCAAGCTCCGCATTTTTGTTTTATTGATTCGGATCAATCGCGCAGGAAGAAAAGCGCTGCCGACACGGATATGCCGAGGGCGTACATGATTGCAGTGTTCACGATGAAATAGGGGAAAATCATCAGCGCCAGTCCGCCGAACATGATCTTCCAAAGATTCATGCGTTTGCCGTAAACGAAGGCGACAAAGCCGATCGAGCCGAAGATAAAGCCGCCGATCATATTCGCGCCGCTCATTTCGAACATGTCGATCCTACGCAGCTAAAGGCGCGCCAAGATCGACATCGAAACTTAGGATTGACCTCCAAAAGCCTGTAGTGACACGATCTTAGTCGAATGGCTTGGCATCTTTTCAGAACGAAAAGCGCCGACCATTTGATTGCTGAGGCAGAAGCGCCCGAGCGTCAAATGAAGCGTGTACTTGGCCCGTTCGCTCTTACCTGCATCGGCATCGGGGCCATCATCGGAACCGGAATTTTTGCGCTCGCGGGAACGGCGGCGGCCGGGGAACAAGCACAGGCAGTCGGGTCGGTTTTGAAGACGCCGGTGCTCAATTTCATTCAGTCGTGGATAACACATGCGCCCCTGGTTTTTGGCCGACCGGGCGCGGGGCCGGCGGTTATGCTTTCGTTCGTCGTAGCCGGGGTCGCGTGCGGATTCGCGGCCCTTTGTTACGCCGAACTCGCCGCGATGATTCCGGTCTCGGGCTCGGCTTATACGTATTCATACGCGACGCTCGGTGAGATCATCGCGTGGATTATCGGCTGGGATCTCATTCTTGAGTATGCAGTCGGCAACATGGCCGTCGCGGTCGGGTGGTCCGGATATTTCGTCAGGCTGTGCGGCAGCATCTTTGGTCTGAAATTTCCGCTCTGGTTGGTGAACGATTACACAACGGCGAGTGGTATCGTTGCGCAAGGCGGTGATACGCTGGCGAACTATTCTTCGACCACGCTTCCAACCATTGCCGGCCACGCGATCGCACTGAATCTTCCAGCGCTTCTTATTGTCGCAGCGGTGACGGTGCTTTTGATCTACGGAATTCGTGAGAGCGCGCGGACGAATGCGACCATTGTCATCATCAAAGTCGCCGTCGTGGTGTTTGTGATTTCGTTTGGCGCATTCCTCGTTCACCCGACCAATTGGCATCCTTTTCTTCCAACCGGAATCGGTGGGGTGATGAGCGGCGCTGCCATCGTGTTTTTCGCCTTCATTGGATTCGATGCTATCTCGACGACCGCCGAGGAGACAAAAAATCCTCAGCGCGACATGCCAATCGGAATCATCGCGAGCCTTATTATTTGCACGGTGCTCTACGTCCTGATGGCGGGCGTTATTACCGGGATGAGAAAATATACGACTTATCTCGGCGATCCTGCGGCAGTCGCGACTGCGTTTGCCGACCGGCCCTGGGCCACGGCGCTCATCAGTGCCGGTGCGCTCGCTGGGATCACTTCAGTCCTGTTGGTTTTCCAACTTGGCCAACCGCGCATTTTCATGGCGATGGCCCGCGACGGTTTGCTCCCGCAATACTTCGCTCGCATTCATCCGCGCTTCCGCACACCGCACATCACAACCATTTGGACGGGCGTGGCCGTTGGTGGCGTTGCTATGTTGACCGATATCGGATCGCTTGCCGATCTTACGAACATCGGGACGCTTTTCGCCTTCGTCCTCGTTTGCCTCGGTGTGATAATTCTACGGCGCACGAACGCCAACCGTCCGCGGCCATTCCGCGTGCCTTTCGTTCCGTTGTTCCCAATTCTCGGCGTCCTTTTCTGCGGCGCCCTGATGCTAAGTCTGCCGATCGAGACTTGGGGACGCTTCTTTGGTTGGCTCCTGATCGGCCTTTGTATCTATTTCTTCTACGGTCTGTGGCACAGCAAACTCGGCCGCGGAGTCGACACCGGTCCGACGGAAGATATTCCGCCGCCGCTCATTAAAACGTAAGACCGACAAACCGCTCTCGGCGGCGGTCGCCGCCGCCGCGAATTGGAAGACGTGGCTACGCGGCCTTTTGTGCGTGGCAGGCTTTATCGTCAGCTTCGAGCCAGTCGAATAAGGTGGTCTTCGCCGGATCGAGCCCGAGCGGTTTCACTTGCTCGATGAACCAATCGCGCCGTTCTGGATCATCGTAAGGACGCGTCGTTACGACTTCGTCGCTCCAACGTTTGATTTCCTCCGCCGTTTTCTTTTCGCCGTTGCGGTTGAGCCATTCGACCATCTCCTGGTCGCTGGCGCCAGTCTCAATTTGGGCTTTGAAATCCGCGCCTTTCACGCCTTTGGATCCAAAGAGCGTGTTGTCGAGCGGACAATCGAAATGGTATTCGCCGATGTTTCCCGCTACCAGCGCGCGGCATTTATCGATCGTGCGCCCGAGAATTGCGTAACCACCAACACGCACACGCGGACTGCGTGGCGCCTCCTTCGTTAAGTCTTTCCCTGTAACTTTCGTGCTCATATTTCACCTTAATACGAGACGGCCTGATCGCAATTCTCACTGTAGTGTAAGCTTCCGGCTTGCGTTCGGCAGATTCGCAGGCGAGACGGTTGAGCTAACTTTGCAGCGCTACGGACGAAATGAAGAGGATTTCATATCGATCTTTGCTCGCCCTCTGTTACGTCGCCCAGCTTCATGCGCAGCCACCGCGGATTGCGACTCCGCCTGAGGGTAAGCTTTACCACGGATTTTATTGGGGCGGCGTCGGCACCGACACGCACGACCCGAGTGAGCACGACGTGACTCCAGGCGACGTCGGGCGCTATGAGCAAGCGATCGGCGCAAAAACCGCGTGGATTTATTTTTCCGATAACTGGTTCGAATCGCGGAAGTTTCCGGCCGAAACCTGTGGTTGGATTCGCGACCTCGGCAAAGTGCCGTACGTGCGATTAATGCTGCGTTCTGATGTCGATCAACGGCACGCCGAGAAAAGATTTACCCTGCAAAAAATTATCGCTGGTGAGTTCGATGTCGATCTTCGCGCGTGGGCGCGGGATGCAAAAGCGTTTGGTTCGCCGATCCTGGTCGAATGGGGGACCGAGCCAAACGGAAACTGGTTTGCTTGGAACGGCAAGTGGAACGGCGGCGCGCGTGAAGGACCGGCCCGTTACATCGCTGCTTATCGGCACATTGTCGATCTTATACGCGGGGAGGGTGCGGACAACTTGCAATGGGTCTGGCACGTAAACTGGTACGATGAGCCGGAGCGAAAATGGAACGCGTTCGAAAATTATTTTCCCGGCGAAAATTATTGCGCCTGGCTCGCGCTCAGCGCCTACGGACCGACCACGCCGCGAATGGATGAAGGGACAGAAAGTTTTCGTTTTAAAATCGACGAAGCCTACCCGCGCCTAACAAGTCTCGCGCCGAACAGGCCCATCATTGTTGCCGAATTCGGATCTGATTTGCATAACCGGCATGTTGATGTGGTGCGCTGGGCGAAAGCAGCTCTCGAAAATTTGTTTTCCAATCGCTGGCCTGCCATTGTCGGTTTCTGTTGGTGGAATGAGGGCTGGCAGAACGACGATCATCAAAAGCACGATACCGACATGATCATTTTGCACGATGTCGATCTTATGCGCGCTTTTCGGAATGAATTCGCCGCGCACGCCGACAAAATTCAGGAGACGCCGATCATTGCTTACTAGCGCGCTTCCAACCTTCACGCCTTAAAGTCACCAAGTCTCCTCGGCGGTTTTAGTAATGCCGATGATTTTGCTGTGATTGCGCGGCGTGATAACGCAGTGGATAATCAGGATATGGTCAACATTTCAATTAAATACACGGGCGATCTGCACTGCGACGCGACGCACGGCCCGTCGCAATCGGAAATCGCGACCGACGCGCCGACGGACAACAGAGGCAAAGGCGAAGCATTTTCTCCGACCGATCTTGTTGCCACGGCGCTTGGCACTTGCATGAGCACGATCATGGGTATGAAAGCGCAAGAGCTTGGCCTCGATATTCGCGGGATGACGGTATCAGTGAAGAAAGAAATGTCGAAGGACGCGCCGCGGCGTATTGTTAGCTTGCCATCCGAAGTTCACATTCCACTGCCTTCCGATTGCCCGGACCGCGAAGCGCTCGAGCAAGCTGCGCTCAATTGTCCGGTACACAAGAGCCTGCCTAACGAAATCAATCGTCCGACGAAATTTTTCTGGGAAGGCTGACTTTTGGAGTGCGCGGACATGTCCGCGCTTTGAAAGCGGCGACATGTCGCCGCACTCCAAAAAGGTTCGAGCAGTACGCCGACTGGCAAAGATCGAAATGGAGATCAGAAAAGCAGTCGAAGCGGACGTTCCGAAGCTGCTTCCGCTGATGCGCGAACTGGCCGAGTTTGAAAAATACGCCAAAGAATTCGTCATCACTGAGGAAATTTTACGGGAGCAGGGCTTCCGCCGCTTCCCACCTGATTTCCACTGTCTCGTCGCCGAAGAAAGCAGCCAGCTGGTTGGATTTCTCGTTTATTATTTCGTTCCATTTACTTATCGGGCGAAGCCAAATGTCATCATCAAGGAGCTATACGTTGCGGAAGGACACCGCAGCAGGCGGGTCGGCGAACTGTTAATGAGAGCGATCGCGAAAGAGGCTGCGCGGACCGGTTACGGCATGATCAAATGGTGGGTCGCGAAATGGAACGAGCGCGGCATCAAATTTTACCAACGGCTCGACGCAAAGATCGACATCGATTGGCTCGAATTCCAAATGTGCGAACAGACGTTTCGGGATTTGGCCGCGTCCAGCGCGGATGACTAGATCGCGCCAGCGCGCTCTTTCGTTTTCGTCCGCGCAGACTGATCAAGCAGTTTAGAGTAGTTTTGCGCGGCGCGATTTTTCCACGCGTTTTTGTGCCAGGCGTAGGCGGCGATAAGCGGGAGCGCGAGTGTTGCTTCGGCGTAAACCATTTGCTCGGCGCCTTGATCAACTTTGCCCCACGAGTTCGCTTCTTTTAAGGTCGATCCACTGAGCGCGCCATCGCGCACATCGGCCACGGTGATTTGCACAGCGTATTTGTGCATGCCGACATCGAAGCCGAGGTAATCGGCTGCGACCACCGTGTCTTGAGCGAAATTTTTCGGTACACCGCCGCCGACCATGAGCAAACCGCTCTGTTTCGATTCAATTTTGATTTTGGTCAGCTCGAGAAAATCCTTCGCTGAATCGATGCTTACATGTCGATCCGGATGATGCCATTGATGATGCACCAAACCGAACCCGGCGCTGCAATCGCTGAATGCTGGCACGAAAATCGGCACATTTTTTTCAAACGCGGCGAGCACGACTGACTCGCGGTTCTTGGCGTTATTTTTCAAATATCGGCCCATTTCGCGAATGAATTCGCGCGAAGAATACGGACGCGCGTCGAGTCCATCAGCGATCTCGGCGCAAGTCGCATCGCACGCACGCAATTGATCTTCGTCGATGTAAGTGTCGTAAATCCGGTCGATGGCGAGGCGGCGCAGCACGTCGTCGTCCATGTTGATTTCGCCTTTATAATGGTTGAAGCCCAGCGCTTCGAAAAAGTCTTGATCGACAATGATCGCGCCGGTGGAAACGATCGCGTCCACCATGTTGTGCCGGACAAGATCCACAATCACATTTTTCAACCCTGCTGAGAAAATTGAACCGGCCAGGCAGAGGATTATGGTGCAATTGTCGTCGCGCAGCATCGTCTCGTAGATTTGTGCGGCCCGGCCGAGATCGCGTGCAGAAAAGGCCATTTTGCTCATCGCCTCCACTAGCGGCACAACGTTGTGCTGTTTAATGTCGATGTGCTCGACTACTTCGACGAGCAGATCGGATTTTTTCGGTTTCATAAGCCCACTATTTCGGGTAAAGCCAGTTCATGTAATCAGCTACGCCGCGCTCGAGTGGAAATTGCGGCTGGTAACCGAGCGCGTCGCGGACGCGTGTCAAGTCGGCCTCGGTGAAGTTTTGATAATGCAGATGAGGATTGTCGAAGTAATCGGGCCGCAAATTTGTTCCGAGCGACTTGTTCAAAACCTCGACAAGCTCATTGAATGAGCGCGCCTGTCCGTAACCAAGATTGTAAATTCCGCTCTCTTTCGCCCCGAGCGCGAGAACGCTGCCTTCGACGATGTCCTTAACGTAAACAAAATCCCGCTTCTGTTCGCCGTGCCTGAAAATGCGCGGCCGCTGCCCCGCTTTCATCTGCTTGGACAAATGATACACCATGCTTGCCGGGGCGCCTTTGTGTGCTTCGCGGGGTCCGTAAACGTTGAAATAGCGCAGACCGATGATGGTCCAATCCGGGTCCTCCTTCATTTCGCGCAAAGCGATGTTGTCCATGATCGCTTTCGAAAACGCGTAGATATTCGATGGTGCCGCGCCGTTGGATTCCATACTGGCCTCTCTCGCCGGACCGTAGATCGATGCAGACGACGCGTAGACGATCCGGGTCTTCGTTGGTCTCGCGAACTCCAAAATGCGGCGAAAGCTTTCCACGTTATCGTGCACCTGCTCGAACTGATTGTGATTGGTCGTGTCAGTGATCGACGCGAGATGAAAAATGGCGTCGAATTTTTCATCGCCGAATTGCCCACGCCAATCAAGGAGAGCCAGATTTTGCGCGATAAAATCCCCGCGGTAGCCCGCGAGGTTTTTGAAATCGCCGGAACGAAAATCGTCGATCACAGTCAGGCGCGCGCGCGGAAATTTTTCCTGGAAGGCGAGCGCCAGGTTGGAGCCGATAAAACCAGCCCCACCGGTGACCAGAAGATTGAGAGATGAATCGGACGCGATCACAGTGAAAATTTGAGCGACAGATAAATAAATCTTGAGTCGCTAAGCGCAAGTCGCTACTTATCGGGCTAGTTCTTTGCGAGCTTGGAAAAGTGGACCGGCGCGAGAAATCCCGTGAAAATCGGGAGCAGTTGCGCTGCTGTAACTGGATACGACTTCCCATAAGCCAATCCCCGAAAGCTTTCGGGGGTGAAGGCGGGAAGAAGGTGGGTCTCGCAGACGCGGGACTAGAAGCCAGGAGCCAGAATATTCGACCGGTCTACCTCATTCGTGCCCGCGTGTGTGGTGCGCGAAAAAACTTCTTCGCAAAAAGAAGAATGAGAGCTGGGCGATGCGCCCCGCCACTTCAAGGACCCTGAGGGTTTTTGAAATGCGAATGGTTCGAAGACCATTCAACCTAGACAGACCAGCAGAGTCTTGGAAGTGGCGGGGCAAACAAGTCCGACTCTCGGAGTTGGAGGTAACTTGTTATGCGAAATCGCCCAGTATGTTTTGTAATATTCGGTTTAATAAGCGCCGCATCCGCGATGCGCGCGCAAGACGCCGTAAAATCGACATCTACTGATCAAGAAGAAGAAGCAGAATCCGAACCGGTCGTTGTATCTGCGACGCGCACCGAGATTCCTCTTGATCAATCGCCCGCCAGCGTGAGCGTGATCGATTCGCAGGATCTGGACAACAAACAAATCGAGCGAGTGGCAGACGCGCTGCGCGAAATTCCAGGACTGAACGTCCTCCAGACAGGCACGCCCGGTCAGCTTACCTCCGTGTTCACCCGCGGTTTGCGCAGCGAACACACGCAAGTTTTGCTCGACGGAATTCCGATCAATCAAGGTTTATCAGGCGCAATGAATTTTGCCGATTTAACCACGGACAACATCGGGCGAATCGAAATTGCGCGTGGACCGCAGAGTACGATTTATGGCCCGCGCGCGCTTGCCGGAGTGGTCCAGATTTTCACGAAACAAGGAACGGGAGCACCAGGCATAACTTTAAGCGAGGAGGGCGGAACCTACGACACGTTTCGAGAAACGCTCGAAAGCGACGGCAAGATCAATAATTTCGATTACTCGATCGGGATCAGCCGGCTCGATACCGACAATGCGCGTCCGAACAACAATTATCGCAACACTGCGGGGATTACAGACGTTGGTTGGTCGCCTAACGATCAACTGCGGATCGGCAGTTTGTTCACGTATTCGCTCTCCGATACCGGCGATCCAAATACGATTTTCAATCCGAAGCCGATCGATCACTTGCTGACCGAGCGCTGGCTAATCGGGCCGCATGTCGATTGGAAGGCGACCGATTGGTGGGAACACAAATTCATTTTCGATTACGATCACGAGAGGCAGGTGAACAATCCGAACCAGGACGGATTCGTCGGGCCGACGCGGGCGCTCTTTGAGCGGACGCAAATCGATTACCAAAATGATTTGCGGCCAACTTCGTGGCTAACAATCACTTCCGGATTTTTTTACAGCCGCCTGAACGCTGGACAGGAGCGCCCGTTCATTCTGCAAATCTTCGGGCCACAGCCGACTTTCGTCAGTGACCACACAAGCGAAACGGCTGGATTTTTGCAAGCAACCGCGAACATCGACAATTTCATTTTCGTCGCGGGCGGACGCCTCGATCACTTCAATCAGTTCGGCGATGTCTGGACTTATCGGTTTGCGGGCAGTTACAAGATCGACAAGACGGACACGACGCTGCATTCGAGCGTCGCGACGGGGTTTAGTCCGCCGAGCAGTCAGGACAAAATTTTTCGATTCAACCCGAACCCGTCGCAGCCGCTGCCGCCATTGGAGCCGGAAAAAGATTTTGGCTGGGACATTGGATTCGAACAGCGACTTTGGGACAGGCGCGTCACCGTCGGCGCGACTTATTTTCACAACGACTTGTCGAACTTGATTGGGCTCAATGGACTTTTTGAGACGCTGAATCTCGGCGCGGCTGAAACGGAGGGACTGGAATCCGAATTACGTGCTACGCCAATCGCAGATCTCACGCTCACTGCGAGCTACACTTACCTGGAAGCGGAAAAAACTTCGTCAGCGGATATAGGAGCACCGAAAGGTTCGCGTTTGCCGCGGCGGCCGCGAAACGAAGTTTACCTTTCTGCTTCGTATCTTTGGTGCAAAAAACTGCGTACGACCGTGGCTGCAAAATTTGTGAACGCGCGCGAAGAGATAAACAGAAATTTTATCGGCCCGAATTTCGACGAAGAGGACTACAGCTTCGTGAACATCGCCGCCGAATACGAGGTCAACCCGCACCTGTCAATCTTTGGCCGCGTTGATAATCTGACCGGAGAGCATTATTCAGAAGTTTTCGGCTTCCCGAATCTTGGAACGGCCGTGTATGCGGGAGCGAAAGTGAGGTTTTGAACAGACGCAAACAATGAAAACACTACTGGTGATGTCGTGGAGCGGCGGGAAAGACAGCGCAATCGCTCTAGAGGTGCTGCTTCAAACCGGCGATTACGAAGTCGTTAGTCTGATGACGACCGTATCCGAGGAATATCGGCGGATTAGTCACCACGGCGTTCGCGAGACGCTTTTGGAGGAGCAAGCGCGCGCCATCGGCATTTCGCTCGAGAAAGTTTATCTTCCCTCCGGCGAATCGGGCGGATGCACGAACGAGGTTTATGAAGCGATCATGAGGCGGGTGATGGCGAGTTACAAAGCCAAAGGCGTAGAGACGGTTGGGTTTGGCGATTTGTTCCTGGAAGACCTGCGCGCGTGGCGCGAAGCGAATCTCGCTAAGGCCGGTATGCGCGGCGTTTTTCCGATTTGGAAACGCGACACGATGATCGTGGCTCGCGAGATGATCCGACTGGGGTACAAGGCTTATCTCTCCTGTGTTGAGGGAAAGGTCGGCTCAGGATTTGTTGGCAGGCTGTATGACGAGGAACTCCTACGCGCGCTCCCGTTGGGAATTGATCCCTGCGGCGAGAATGGAGAGTTTCACTCCTTTGTATTTGATGGACCGATTTTTAAGAGACCGGTGTCGGTGCGAGTGGGCGAAATCGTGACGCGCGATGGAAGATATTACGCTGACCTTTTGCCGAACCAATATTTGGAGAAATGCACGGCGGACGTGATTCCGCCGATCTGAGCAGTGACGCTGCACCCAATTAAAAGAAGGAGATAAATTAATGAATAAACGATTGTTAGCGTTGAGCGTGTTTGTGTTGAGCGCCGCCCTGGCCCGGGTGCTGCCGCACCCTCCCAATGTCACGCCGATCGCGGCCATGGCCCTGTTTGGCGGAGCCTGTTTCAGTAACCGCAGACTCGCTTTTCTGCTGCCGCTTGCGGCGATGATGCTAAGCGATTTGATGTTGTTCGGGCTCGGCCAAGTTCCGTTCCCCGGCGTGCTATCAGTGTGGGTTTATGGCAGCTTTGCCTTGACCGTTTGCATCGGCATCTCGCTACGGCGGCGCCGTCGTGCGCTGCCGATTGCCCGTGCGACCCTGGCCAGCGCAGCACTGTTCTATGTCGTGACCAACTTCGGTGTCTGGGCCACCGGTGCGTGGTATCCGCGAACTGCGGCTGGCCTCGCGACATGCTACACTGCGGCGATTCCATTTTTCCGAAACATGCTGATAGGGGATGCGTGTTACGTCGCACTGTTGTTTGGCGGATTCGCGCTCATGGAAAAATGGTTTCCTGTTTTCCGGGAGCCGGAATTGATCGGTGCGAGCGTTGTGCTGCGGGAAATTTAAAGGGTTACTCGGTGGGTGCATCCGCCTGCTCTGACGCCGCCGTTCTCTGGACCGGGGGCAAGGACTCTTCGCTCGCGCTGTACGAAGCGCAACAGATGGGAATGCGCATTCGCTGTCTGGTGGCGTTTGTCCCGCGCAACCCTGTTTTTTTGGCGCATCCGCTTCCATTTCTGGAGCGACAAGCGCTTGCGGCCGAGTTGCCCCACGTTCGGCTGCTTGTGAATGACCCATTCAAACCAAGCTACCTGGCCGCAATTCGTTCACTGAAGGGGGATGGCATTCGCACGCTGGTCACAGGCGACATCGCGGAGGTCGCTGGGCATTCGAATTGGATTGAGGAGTGTGGAGGTCGCGTTGGCATGCGAGTGGCGAGGCTGCTTTGGGGACGCAAGCGCGAGGAACTGTTGGGGCGTCTGCTCGCGCTGCGATTCCGCGTGATATTTTCTTGCGTGAAAACGCGGTGTCTCGCGGAGGATTGGATCGGGCGCGTGCTGGATGGCGGCTCAGTTGAAGAACTTCGCGTGCTCCGCAAGCGAAACGGACTCGACATGTGCGGCGAAAACGGCGAGTATCACACGCTGGTGACCGAGGCGCCGTTCTTCCGGAAACGTGTCCGCATCGTTTCATGGGTGCGAAAGTCGAGGGATTCGCTGACTTACATGGCGGTTAGGCAAACAAAACTCGTTTCAAAAATGAACGCCAAGGAACCACAGCGGCTGTTTGCACAAGGAACGTAGCTTATGCGAATCGTCTCATTGCTCGCGAGCGGCACCGAGATTGTTTGTGGATTGGGCGCCGGTCACGCTTTGGTCGGCAGATCGCATGAATGCGATAATCCAGAATGGGTGCGCAAACTGCCGGCGTGCACTAGGCCCGCCTTTGACATTGAGATGCCGAGCAAAGAGATCGACGCCGAGGTCAGACGACGGCTTAAGGAAAACGAGCCGCTTTATTACATTGATGGCGAACTGATCCGGCAACTAAAGCCTGACCTTCTCATCACCCAGGAACATTGCGAGGTGTGCGCGGTGACGCCGGGAGACGTAGCGAGAACTGGTTGCGAAGATTTGGCTCATCAGGTCCTAGCACTCAGCGCCGGAAGCGTCCGCGGTATTTATGATGGAATACTTACGGTGGGCAAAGCGACCAAGCGTCCATCGGCCGCACATGCTCTCATCGCGAAAATTCAGCAACGGATCGACAAAGCATACCAAGCCGTGCGGAAAAAATCAGCACCGACGGTCGTGATTCTGGAATGGACTGATCCTATCTTTCCAACGGGCAATTGGGGGCCGGAATTAGTCGAGGCTGCAAATGGAAAGTTACTGTTAGGTGGCAAAGGGGAACACTCTCGCGCAACGTCGTGGGCGTGCGTTCGGGAAGTAGATCCGGACTACCTGATCGTCGCGCCGTGTGGTTATAACTTGAGTAGAAGCTTGGGCGAAATTAGGGTGCTCGAAGCGCTGCCTGGTTGGTTTGAGCTTAGTGCCGTCAAGGAACGACGAGTCGCTTTCGCCGATGGCAACAAATTCTTCAACCGTTCAGGCCCAACGATAGCAGAGACGGTCGAGATCATCGCGGAGATTCTGCACGGTCGTCGATGGCGAGGCAGTTGGGAAGGAAGCGCATGGCAGCGCTACGCACGCGCAGGTGTAGAGAGTGCGCTGCAGCCTGCACATTCGTAAATTTCGTCGCCGAATACGAAATCAATTCGCACATGTCGATCTTCTCGCGTCCAACTTGAATTCCGCGCGGCATCGTTTAATCACGAATTGTGAGTCCGCTGCTTTATCTACTAGCAGGCGTGATCGGCGGCGTCCTCATTGTCGCAGCAATCGTCTTGACACTTCGCAGACGCAGGGAGCGCGTCGAGATGCTCGCAAATTCGAGACTGGTTGAAGAAGAATTGGTCGAACGATTGGAAATGATCGATCGCGGATTGCGCGAGGAATTTTCCCGCAACCGCGAGGAAGCAGGCGCGGCGGCGAAAAATCAGCGCGAAGAGTTGACCAAATCGCTCGAAGGCGTGCGATCAATTGTCGATGTTCGCTTGAAGCAGTTGCAGGATGACAACGCAAGGCAGATCGACAAAATGCGCGCGACGGTTGATGAAAAATTGCAGGGCACGCTCGAGAAACGGCTCGGCGAATCGTTCAAGCTGGTGAGCGATCGCTTGGAGCAAGTGCACCAAGGCCTGGGCGCGATGCGGCAACTCGCCAGCGACGTCGGCGGCTTGCAAAAAGTCTTGGCGAATGTCAAGACGCGTGGCGGCTGGGGCGAAGTGCAGCTCGGAGCGTTGCTCGAACAGGTGCTCACGCCCGACCAGTTCGCGCGCAATGTGAAGACCCGCGACGAAAGCGCTGATCACGTGGAATTCGCGATCAAATTGCCCGGTGATGAAAACGGCGCGCCGGTTTGGTTGCCGATCGATGCGAAATTTCCGACGGAAGATTATCAGCGGCTGCTTGTGGCGCAGGAGCAGGGAAACGCCGCGACGGTTGATGAAGCGATGAAGAGCTTGGAGACGCAGTTGAAGAAAAGCGCCAAAGACATTTGTCAAAAATACATCAACCCGCCGCGCACGACCGATTTCGCGCTGATGTTTTTGCCGACTGAAGGATTGTATGCGGAGGCGATCCGGCGTGTCGGTTTGGTCGAACAGGTCCAGCGGGATTGCCGTGTTGTCTTTGCCGGGCCGACGACCCTTGCCGCATTACTCAACAGTCTGCAGATGGGTTTTCGCACCCTCGCCATCCAAAAGCGTTCGAGTGAAGTTTGGAACCTGCTCGCCGGAGTTAAGACCGAGTTTGGAAAGTTCGGCGAGGCGTTGTCCACCGTGAAAGAGAAACTCGATCAAGCGGCCCGCAAAATGGAAGATGTCGATGTTCGCTCGCGGGCGATCAGGCGAAAGTTGCGCGATGTGGAAGAGCTGCCCTCGAATCCGCAGCCGTTGCTGAAAGATTTGTTAGGCGATTCGGAAGCGGTGGAGTAATGGAGGAAGCTGATCAACACTCCAATACTCCATTCCTCCAACTCTAGAGTACCTCATCCCATTTGCTTTTGTCTTTGAGCATGATTTCGCGGAGGAGGCGAATAGGGGGCATGCCGTGGTTGAGCAGTTCGTTGTGGAATTTCTGGAGCGAGAAGTTTTCGCCTTCCTGCGCTTTGTAATCGTCACGCAGTTTTAGAATCTGCAATTTGCCCAAAGTATAATTCAGATAGCCGGGATCAATAGTGCCGCGCATCGCTTCCACGCGGGCCGGTTTTTCCTCGTAGTAACAATTGTTCTGAAAAAACCTGGTTGCTTCATCAATCGTCATTTTCTGAGTGTGCATCTTAATTGCGACGCACAACCGGCATAACCGCAGCATCGCTTCGTCCGCTTGCGCCATGCGATATTTGGCCACGCGTTTCATTTCATCTTCGGTCGGTTTGTCACCGCTCGCGCCGTAACCCTGCTCGATCATCATTTTTTCGCAGTAATGCGCCCAGCCCTCGACTAATGCGTAGCTACTGAAAATCTTCTCCACCTTACTTGCCGGTGACGCATTCAAGCGCAGAAACTGCACATAGTGCCCTGGATAAACCTCGTGGATTGAGATGAAGTCGGCGTTGTAATGGTTAAAAGAGGTGAGCCATTCTTCTTGTTGCTTCTGGGGCCAGTCAGCCTCTGGTGGCGTCACGTAATAATAAGCTTCAGTAGCTCGTTTTTCGAAAGCGCCGGGCGTGTCCATGGAAGCGAATGAAGTGGCGCGGCGATATTGCGGAGTTTCTCTCACGCGCGGGCGGACTTCCGATGGAATCGTCACTAACTTGTGCGTCGTGACAAATTTTCGGATTTGTTCGAGATCCTTCGTGATGCTGGGCAGCAAGCTTTCTGCGGTCGGGTGCTCGCTCTTGATTTCTTTAAAGACGTCCACAGGCGATTTTTCCGGGTTAATCGTCTTGGCCGCTTCGGCAAACGTGTCCTGCTCCTTCTTCAATTGCGCCATTCCGAGCTCGAGGATTTTTTCAGGCGGAAGGTCGACAAGTTCGGTCTGCGCCAGAAAGCGCCGAAATTTTTCTGTGCCGAGGGCAAAGTCGGCGGTGGCTTTCGGCAATCTTTGCCGTTCCAGCCAGTTCGCGTAATCGGAGAGCGCAGCGGCGGCTTTGCGGTTGGATTCAAGAAACTCGCCGCGGATGCGGTCGTCTCGCAGCTCCGCAGCCGTTCCCGCCAAATTTTTCCTGAGAAAATCGGCTGAGCCCCGAGCGATTTGGATGCCCAGCTCGACATACGGTTTTGGGAGAATGGGATCCAAATTTGTCTTGGCCGCGATGATGATGTTCGGCACTTGGGATTCGATGGCGATGATGCTGCGCACGCGATCGTCGAGCGGCGCGAAATTACGTTTGATATAAACGTTTACATCCGCGGCGTGCGCATAAACCGTCGGGTCGCGCTCGAAGAGCGGCATCTCCACTCGCTGAAAGATTTCCTTTTTGATCGCAGCGCGTAAGATTCGCAGGTCGATGGATTGACGCTGACTCAATTTGTCGAGATCGAACTTAGCCAGTCGATCGTCGAATCGCTTGAGGCGGGCGAGCTCGGCATCGAGCGCCAGCCGACTGTAATCGCTGATTCGGCCGTCGTATTCGTGCAGTCCGATTGAAGTGCCGAGGAGCGGGCGCGCCGCGAAATAACCTTTGATGTATTCTTCGGCCACGGCTTCGTATTCGGAATCGGGCGTTTGCAATGCGAAGCTGGCCGCCGCCGGCAACGAAAGGGCGATGGCGACAACAAGACAGAATTTCATGGGCGGCTTTCAGCTTCCTCGCGCGGCGCAAAGCTTAGTCGACGCTTTGTCCGTTGCCAAAAATTTCCGCATGAGCGATTGTTCGATTCGCTTTATTGGCGATTGACTCATGAGGAAGTTTGTTTTTCGCCCACTTGTGTGCCTGTTCGTTGTCGCAGCGATTGCTCGCGGACAATTGCAAAATGAGCAGAGCACCAATGACGAGGATAATGGTTATTCGCAAATATCGATCTTCGCCAAGGCCGTCCAACTCCTGCGGCAGGATTACGTGGACGAAAATAAAACCAGCTACCACGATCTGATCACAGCCGCGATGAAAGGCATGCTCTCGTCGCTCGATCCGCATAGCCAATACATGGACCCAAACGATTTCCGCGACATGCAGGATGACACACGCAGCCGTTTCAACGGTCTTGGTATTGAGGTGTCGACCAAGAACGGACTGCCCACCGTCGTCACGCCGATGGAGGATACGCCCGCCGCGCGCGCGGGAATCCTCTCCGGTGATCAGATTTTGAAAATTAACGGCGCATCTACCGAGAGAATGGAATTGCAGGACGTAATCAATCGGCTGCGCGGCGCGCCTGGCCAGAAAATCACCCTCACGCTGATGCGGCCTTCGACAAAGGAGGTGAAGGATTACGTCCTTGAGCGGACGGAAATCAAGGTGCAGAGCGTGAAGGGCGCCAGATTGCTCGATCCGGAGCTGACCGGCTCGTTTAAGATTGGTTATATCCGGTTGGTGCAATTCAATGAGCCGACGGCGAACGATCTTTCGAAAGCGCTCGACGAATTGCAAAAACAGGGGATGCAGGCGCTTATTCTCGATCTGCGCAATAACCCCGGGGGCCTGTTGAACAGCGCTGTGGACGTCTGCGCGCAATTCGTGCCGCCGAACACCAAAGTTGTTTCCACCCAGGGCCGTATCGCTTCGCAGGAACGCGAATATTCAACCTCTGGCGCTGCCAAGCCGCGGCCGAACTTTCCGATGGTCGCGCTCATCAACGAAGGCAGCGCAAGTGGGGCGGAAATTGTTGGAGGCGCGCTCAAAGATTTGCATCGCGCCATTTTGGTTGGGGAGACGACTTTCGGCAAAGGCTCCGTCCAGAACGTCATGCAACTGCCCGATGGCTCAGCGCTGCGGTTTACCACGGCGAAATACTACACGCCTGGCAAACAAATCATTCAAGGCAACGGCGTGACGCCGAACATTCCCGTGCCCATGAGCCCGGAGCAGGAGCGCACGCTCTTTTTATTGCGCAACGCAGAAAACTCACCGCCCGAGGATGAGAAGACTTTCGTCAAAACCAAAGATCCACAAATGTGGCGTGCCATTGACGCCCTCAAAGGCGTAATGATTTACGCCGAACGAAATGCGCCCAAAAGCGAAGGCGTGAAGAAATAGTTGTAAAGGCGCTTGTGCCAAGCGCCTTTTATTTTGATTCGGCGGTTGACACAGCCGCCGCTACAATTGCTGCGTGACAATTCTTGCGATCGAAACTTCTTGCGACGAAACGGCGGTAGCCATTTTGCGCGATGGCGAACTGCTTGCCAACGAAGTGGCATCGCAAGTCGCCCAGCATGAAAAATATGGCGGTGTGGTGCCCGAAGTTGCATCGCGCAATCATCTCGTGCACGCACCGCACTTGTTGCAACGCGCAACGCGTGCCGCTAAGATTGACATGGCGGGCGTCGATGCATTCGCAGCAACGAGTGGACCTGGCCTCGCAAGTTCGCTCATGATCGGCGCATCAATCGCGAAGGGTTTGGCAATCGGTTTTGGCAAACCTTATCTCGCCATCAATCATCTCGAGGGCCATTTGTTCTCGCCTTTTTTCGGAGAATCGGAAATAAGGCGGAACGTTTCGCTGATCGTCAGCGGCGGCCACACAATGTCGATCCTTGTGGGGGGCGTAGGCGATTATCAAATCATTGGGCGCACGGTGGATGACGCAGCGGGCGAAGCGTTTGATAAAGTGGCGAAATTGCTCAGGCTTGGTTACCCGGGCGGCCCCGAAATCGAGAAACATGCACGCGATGGTGATCCGGCACGCTTCGATCTTCCCCGCAGCATGCTCGATTCCGACAATTTCAGTTTTAGCGGATTAAAAACCGCCGTGCGCTATTTGCTCCCGAAAATTGTAGGGCGTTTCTGTGAAACGCCGAATGACGAACGGCGTCTGACACAGACGCCCTACAAACTGGCAGAGAAGGACCTGGCTGACCTTTGCGCGTCCTTTCAGCAAGCGGTTGTCGATGTGCTGGTGCGCAAGACGATCGCCGCCGCGAAGAGGTGCAATGTCGATCTTGTCGCTGTCAGCGGTGGCGTCAGTTGTAATCAGGAATTGCGAGGGCAAATGAGCGACGCTTGCACTCGAGAGGGTTTTGCATTCAAAAGCGCCGAACCGTGGCTGTGCACTGACAATGCGGCCATGATCGCGTTCGCGGCGATGTCACGATTAAAAACTGGGTTTGTATCGAGCGTGAGCGAAGAGATCGATCCCAATCTGGCCCTGGCGTAATAGTCACGCTCAGGGGCGCGCGGGCTGCCAGCGCGCAATCGTTTTCGGCGTCCCGACAATACCAAATGCGCGGGAGCATGTCCTTACGAATGCTTTTTGGCAAACTGCCGAAAAGAACAGGCTGGGTCGCCGCGGCGACTGCCCCCAGATCAGTAGTCACGTTCCAACAGATAATTGGCCAGCGCGTGTAGCGCTTTCGCCTCGTCACCGAATGCCGACAATGCCTTGTGCGCTTGTCGTGTGAGACGTCGCGCTTCCGCGCGCGATTGCTCCAGACCAATGACCGCGGGATAGGTCGCTTTCTTGGCAGCGACATCTTTACCCGCGCTCTTGCCGAGTTTCTCGCTCGTTTGAGTTACGTCCAGAATATCGTCGATGATTTGAAAAGCGAGCCCGAGAGCGCGGCCAAATCTCGTGATTGTCACCATTTGACTCTCGGTCGCGTTCGCACTCATCGCGCCAAGTCGAACAGTGACCGTTAAAATCGCTGCAGTTTTGTTTTCGTGGATGTAGCGCAGCTGCTGGCGAGTGGTTTTTTTCCCCTCCGCTTCGAGATCGGCCACTTGTCCTGCGATGAGTCTCTGACTGCCAGCTGCGACGGCGATTTCACGCAGCAAGACCGAGAGGCCGTAACGCGGCACCGGTTTCGCACGCGAGAGAATTTCGAATGCGATGGTGAGCAGGGCGTCACCGGCGAGCACGGCGACACCATCGCCGAAAACTTTATGGCAAGTGGCCCGCCCGCGGCGGAAATCGTCATTATCCATTGACGGTAAATCGTCGTGGACTAACGAATAGGTGTGGATGCATTCGAGCGCGCAGGCGAGCGGCATCGCCGTATTGATTTTGCCGTCGCAAGCCTCAGCGGCGGCCAAACATAAGATTGGCCGCAACCGCTTTCCGCCGGCGAACAGACTATATCGCATCGCCTTGTGGATCGTGGGTGGCTTCACGCTTTCTTTCGGCAAGTAACGATCAAGCGCGCGATCGATCAGATTTTGGCGAGAGGTGAGATAGGCTTTGATGTCCATACTGAGGAGAGAAGCTAAATGCTGTCTGCTCAAAGCCACATGCTCAACGCGAAAGTTAATTGATTAGACGATGGCGCAGCTTGCCGACAGCAAGAAACGCGTGGCGCGCCGTGGCAAGACGAATTCGCGAAGAGCTTTTCGGCAGGCTGCCGAAAAGGAACAGGCTCGCCACGGGACGAGTCCGTCCGACTGGCGGACTGGCCGCCTGTGCTCCCCAAAATTATCGACAGCTCGGGTTTGGTGCTGCCACAGACAACCGGCGACCACAAAGAACGAATTGTCGAGGCACTTGAGAGTTTGGAGCCGAGTGGATCGACCATTCCGGTCGTTCCGTTCAGCGTTTGGACTCGCTTACGGGAACGTTCGCTTCAGCGTTACATTTTGAACGAACTTACGTATGGCTTCCAGGATTCTTAGATCGACATCGTCTTGCGTTTCGCCGGCCACTAGTAGTTGCTGCTTTGTCACTCGCAGTGAATGGTCTCCGCCCTCGACGATGTGGAGCAGGTTAGGCGCTTCCATTTTGGCGCGGACCCTTTCGAGAAGATCGAGCGGACAAAGGGGATCGCGCGTTCCTTGCGCAAAGAGGATCGGCGTCCGCAAACTGCGCAAAACTTCATCACGGAGCTTGGTGCGGTTACCCATGGCGCAGAGCGGATATCCGAGGCAGACAAGCGCGTCTACTTCTCCTTCCAAGGCCAGGTGGCACCCAATCCGTCCGCCCATGCTTTTGCCAATCAGAATTGTGGTGACATCTGACCTGCGCTCCCTGATCTTCTCTCGCGCTTCCGCCAACGCTTCGCGATGTGTGGCGATCAATTGCGGCAAAGGATCCGGCCGCTTCCGATTTTCGCGCATGTACGGATAATCGAAAACCACTACGGGCCCGATCGTTGCCAGGCGCTTCCTCCATTGTTGCATCCACGGATGAGACGAGGGCGCGCCCGCGCCCGGCGCGAACAAGAACAGCGGTCTTGGCATTTCATCAGTCATGGCCCATTACTGATTACTTCTAGCTCTGCTTTTGTGAATCCAAAATGTCGCTTGCACGCGATACTTGGATGTGACCGCATTGAAAATCGAAGAGCTACCGGAGATCATAAAAGGCGACGTGGAAGACTTTTTGCAAACCCATCCGCGGAGTCCTGCCGCGCGCTTGCGACCGAAGATGGGAATGACGGGCGATCTTTGGCTGGCATTCATCGGTCCTAACTTGCGAGAGGGCGCGGCGGGTTTAGGCGGCACCCCACGGGACGCGCTCGAGGATTTCAATCGAAGGTTCATGGAACCGGTTATCTCCCGGAACGGTTCCGAGCCACATTAGAGCTAAGTTGCTGATTTGCGGCATCTCAATGAAGCCAATCGTGTCGGAGAAACTTACGTCGCGCGGGAAAATTTCATCAGCCACTTGCTTCGGGTTATTCCTCTCCTTTTTCCGGGCTGATTCTGACTGGGCAAGCGGTCTCGTATTTTTCGCCGACACTCCCTCTTGCCACCGCGCTTTGGAAGGAATCGCTGGTTTGGTTGCGTTCTGCCAAAGCTTCTTCCCTACTCCGCTTTTTGAATTCAACATTCAACGTTAGGCGCCTGCTGGCGAAGACCTTCGGAGTTGAGAGTTTTTTGCTTGTCTGATTAATCTTGTAACTCGCCACTTTAGCCGATCCTGCGTTTTCTGTGCCCACGCGTCATCGCTACCTCTTCGTCTGCATCAATTGCCGGCCCGATGACAACCCGAAAGGCTGCTGTGCGGGCAAAGGCTCGGAAGAAATTTACAGAGCATTGAAAGGTGAAGTGGCCGCACGCGGGCTGGCGAAAGCCCAAGCGCGCGTTTGCGCGTCGAGCTGCCTGGATCTATGCGCCGCCGGTGTCACGATTTTAGTCTAACCCGACCACTTTTTTTACGGCCGCGTGACGGTCGCGGACGTGCCCGAGATTGTGCACGGACTCGCGATCGGCCAACGCGTGGAACGGCTCGTCCTTACTTCCGACGACCTGGCAAAAGAATGATATTCCCGGCAAGGTGGACAACGCGATCGAAGTAACGCGGTCACGGTCGATAACGAGTGCGTCAGTGACATCGAGGCAACCATCCCAGGCGATTACCCGTGTATCTTACACTCATGATGCAGGATGACGTTAATGCGGGGCTCAAGAACCCGGCACGGGCTTTTCAGCAAGTCCCGACTACTTCGCGATTTTTATCAATAAAAACGAGTAGGATCGAATGAAAATAAAGCTCGGAGCATTTATCCGAACGCAGCCAAATCCAGCAGGCGCAACGTTGTGCGTCTGCCTGCTGAACTAGGGCTTTTACATCAGGCTCGAAAGCCTGGGCAAAAGTTCAGAGTTTTTCGATTTCCTCGCGCAGCTGTTCCCTTGTCTGGCCGGTGCGTTGCTGCAGCCGTCCGAGCAGCTCATCTTCTTTCCCTTGAATGAAAGTGAGGTCGTCGTCTGTCAGGTTGCCGTATTTCTGCTTCAGCTTGCCCTTGATCTCGTTCCAATTTCCCCTGAAAGACAGTTTGTTCATAGCGTTAAGAAATCGCTGACCGCGCGGTACGCGGCCGTCATTTTCGAGCGGCGCTATATTTCGTATTCGCCACGCCACGCGTTGAACGACAGCGGCCTTCGCCAATTCGTTCTCAAAAAAGCAAGAACGCGATGGCGACTAGGCGAACGGAGGAACTCAACTCAATATCCGGTAGCGTTCCATTAACTGCTGGCGAGCTTCCAGCGCGAACTTCGGGTTTAGGCGGCTAAGCACTTTCTCGCGGCGATCCGGGTCCATCGCGGCCAGTTCGCGTACGAGCTTGTCGCGCGTTTTCCATTTGGCATATCGACTCCAGCCGACGCCGATGGCGAGGAAGATGGATACTGTCCAAACGGCAATGTCAGTCCCGGAGATCATGGAGGAGAGCGTTAAGAGGTTGAGCATTCTATGCCGCGGTTCGGGGTGAAGAAAGTATGCTGAATGAAGACCAAATGCTCAATCTCAAACCCAGGCGCAAGGCGCAAGAATGGAGAGGATGGTACCAAAAGAATGGCGCGCGGATGCAAAGCGGGGGCGGGAAATTTATTTGTATGGCTACAAAAATCTACCGAGGCGATGGGTCCAACCACAGGCGGTTGCAGGGAAAGGTAGCGATCATCACCGGTGCCGGCAGCAGAATCGGCGAGGCGATCGCGCATAACTTTGCGAAGGGAGGCGCGCGGTCGTCGTGTGCGGGTCGCCGGACGCCGTCTGCGCGCCGCCGCTTCATCGAATTTTTTCCTTTCGCTAACACGCAACCGTGCTGGAAATGCCAGTCAGCCGTTCGGCCGCAGCAAGACCTCGACAGTTGCCGGCCTGCAGTCAGCTGAGGACATCAGGATGATATTTTTTCCAGTAGCGAAAGGCCGCGCCAACTGCCATGTAGCTGGGGTCGGCGGCTTCATAACCTTGCACGTCATCCTCGGTCGCGCCGCCGGCGCGTAGCTCGGTATGCTCGATGACTGTGAATTCGCGCGCCAATTGTTCTTCATGCGCTCCTGCGCGGATTTTGTCGCGGAACCATTCGGCCCAGCGTGTGACGCGCTCGTCCAAGGCGTGGAGGTGTTCGCCGATTGAGCCGTTCACTTTTCCGAAATGCGGAAGATAGAGATTGCTCACATTTAACGCGGAGATCTTCGCAATGGATTCCCGCCACGATTCGACGTGCAGTTCCGGCGGGACGAACGGCGGAATGGGCGGCCCGTTACCGATGCGCACACCGGCAATGTCCCCACCGAAAATATTGTCGTCCCATTGATAAACGTGATGATGGCTTGCGTGACCGGGCGTGGCAATGGCCTCGATTTCAAACGGCGCCAGATGCACGACTTCATTGTCTTCCAGAACCCGGACGCGCTCCGCCGGTACCGGTACGATGCGACCCCAAAGCGATTGCATGTCCTGGCCAAAAATGCGCTCGGCGGACTTGATCAGTTTCGTCGGATCGACAAGATGCGGCGCACCGCGGGGGTGTACGTAGACGGTTGCTCCCAGTTCAGCAAAGCGCCACGCCGCACCCGCGTGATCGAAGTGAATGTGACTGAGGAAGACGTGGCGCACATCCTCCGGCGCGAGCCCCACCTTGCCAAGATCGACAACGACATTGTCAAACGTCGATTCCGGGCCGGTATCGAAAAGCGCAACGCCTTCGTTCGTTTCCAGCGCAGTTGCGGCAACTATGCCGGAACGGCCAAGGTGGCGAGTGTCGAGAATTAACGGCGCTTTCACCTCTTCGAGACAGCGATCACATAAGCCGCCTTTGGAATCGCAAAATTGTTGCCTTTGGCGTAAGTGCGCACGGCTTTTTCCGTAGCTGATTGAATCGCGCGAAGCGCTTCCGGCCTTTGGGGGGCGAGCAGCCCAGCTGTGGGGACGCCGGCATTTCGTCGGCATCGAAAACGTACTTCGCGCTCGGCACCTTCCGTTCCATCGTGCGCGGTTTGACTTTCATCGAGTCGCCGCTAAAGTCGACGCGCTTGAGCGCTCTCCGAACTTCTTTCCGAGTAGCGGCGGAATAAATTGGCGAGTCGAGCCCGACCAAACCGAATCGCATCTTTTAGCGACGCGCTGCCAGCCTCCGTGCTCGAAACTTGAGAATGGATCGCGCACTTTTAACTTTTCCATTCAAGGTTTTCAGCCACGCGGGCAGCGAGATTTTCGCCCCAAAAGCGCGCCACGAGAGCGAGCGCCAGATCTATTCCGGAAGTCACGCCAGCAGCGGTAGCCACATGCTCATTGATTACAAATCGGTCGCTTCGCCGGATATCGATTTCGTATCTGGCCAGCGAATCGAGAAATTCGTGATGCGTGGTTGCGGGCAAATTTTTCAGAATGCCGGCCGCCGCGAGAACAAACGCACCCGTGCATACTGAGGCGATAAAACCCCGCTGCTCCTGAATAAAACGAAGCATCCGCGGATTTTTTGCCGCGCCAAGCCGCGCGCCCGAGCCGCCGGGTACGATTAAAACGTCGAGGTCGCTGGCGGCGTCCAATGTGTTCTCAGGCAAAATCCGAAGTCCGTGTTGACAACGGACCGGATCGAGCTTCTCGCTGATAATCATGCTTCGGCAAGCGGCGCCCAACTCTGAGGCAACGCCGAAGACTTCGAGTGGTCCGGCAAAGTCGAGTTCTTCAACATCATCGAAAATCAAAATGCCGATCCGTTTCATGCCCGAAAGTTAGGAGATCGACGTCCAGATAAACACCACTATTCCACCGGAAACAGCCGCCAGAATAGCACGTATTTTCATGTGCCTAGGATGAATCGTTGGCCAGGAACAGGGAAAGAAAAATGTGGCGCGGCGAGCATGGCAGATGCTACCGAACAGGCGCAGCTCCGGTTGAGTCCGGCGATAACTGCGCTACACTTTTTCACATGCTCGAGACCGTTGCGGGTTGCTTCAAATGGGCCGCGGTCGGCTTTGTCGTGGCGTATTTTCTGATGAAGCTCTATGAGGCCAGTCACATTCACGACGATATCCCCAAGCCGGAGTTCAAAATTCGGCAATCCCGGCGCGCGGCCCTCGTGCTTTCAACGTTCGCCGGAATGCTTTCCGCCCTTGTCTGGCTGCTCGTGCAGAACTGGGATTAAGCGGACAATGGAATCAGGGAGGCTCAAATCCGCCGGTTGGGTTCGTCCGTTCGATGTCGCCACTTATCCTTGACACATCGCATTTCGACCGGGATCCCAGAGGTGCAAACGTCGCACCAATGGCGTTTGGCGATTTCCAAGCGTTTGCGGGTGCCGCAGTTGTCGCAGACAAAAATGGCGGTTTCCGCTTTCTTGCGCGTTCTCACGCCGTCTGAATCGGATTGCGAGCCGTTTTCGCGCGCCACCCGCGATTTTTTTTATAGAAATTCAAATGATCAAGAGAATAGAAGCTCGACTAGGGCGCTCGAAGTCTACTAGCATTCACGCGTTACGTCGCGTGCGGTTTTGTCTTCGCGTAAGCCGAGAAAGACCGGCGCACGCAGTTTTTTGTCGCGAGTCCACTCGGCGAATTTAATTTGGGCGACGAATTTTGGGTTTACCCAGTGCATCTTTTTCATCATCGACGGGGTGATAGCCTGCACCCATTTTCCATTTTGCTTTGATGGGAGATCGACAAAGGGACAATCGCCCCGTTCTTCCTCCAGAAATTTTTTATGCAACATTGATAATGTCTTTCCCGTAAATCCGGTACCAACTTTCCCGGCAAATTTGAGCCGATCATGTTCATAATAGCCAACCAGAATCGCGCCGAAATGTTTGCGTGAACCTGCAGGCGGGGTGTAACCGCCGATCACAAATTCCTGTTCGTTCGCGCATTTCAGTTTGATCCAAGCGCCGCTTCGCCGGCCAGGCTCGTAAAATGATGTTCTTTGCTTGCCGATCAAACCTTCAAGGCCGCGTCGTCTTACCTCGGCGAGCAACGATTTCGCATCACCGCCGATCTCGCCCGAATAACGGATCGGATCGCTGACGCCTTCACAGAGTTTGGCGAGCAACTGCTTACGCTGCTCGAGCCGAAGTTGAAGTAAGCTTTTGCCATCTAGTTGAAGCAGATCGAATACGTAAAAGCGCAAAGGCGATTTCCGTCCTTCCATCTCCAGCGCTTGCAGAAGCTGAAATGACGAGCGGCCTTCTTGGTCGAGAGCGACTATCTCGCCATCAATCACGCATTCTCGAACCGGCAAGTTTTTCATCGCATTGAGAATCTCGGGAAAACGCGTATCCAGCTTTTTTTCATTCCGTGAATAGAGAGAGGCTCTCTTGTCGATTTTAATGCCGATCGCCCGAAACCCGTCGAACTTCAGCTCGTAGATCCAATCACCATGTTTTGGTGGTTCATCGACAAGTTTTGCCTTCATCGGCTCGATGAACCGCGGCTTGGCATTCGGGAGGGATCCCGCACTCGCGGGACCGAGCTGTCCGTCGAATTCCTCTTGCGCTCTATTTTTTCGGCGCTCCCGGCGGCCGCGCTCGCGAATGCTTTCGGATCTGCGCTCCCGAACGCGTTCGGAGTCGCGCCCCACCTCTTCTTTTTTTTTAAGCGCGCTCTTGATTCGCGCTTTCAATATCGATCTTGCACTCGTGTCTTTGTCTCCGCGGTCGGATTCCCATTCAGCATCGCGATCGCTTGCGATCTGCTTCATGGTGCGTCCAGTTTTGACCGATTGGTCTTCAAGTTTTTTTGAAATCGGTTTCGCGTCGGCTCCCGTTTTCAGGATCAGCCACTGTTTTTTTTCACCGTCGCGGCCTCGGATGCGCACCAGCGTCCATTCGCCTTTTGCTTTTTTTCCGTCGAGCACCAGGTGCAGTTTTCCTTCGCCTAAAGATTTCACCGGCTCTTCGCCATAAACGTGATATTTGCCCTGATCCCACAGCATGACCGTGCCAGCGCCGTAATTTCCTTCCAGAATAACGCCCTCGAAAGTACCGTATTCGAGCGGATGATCTTCGACTTCGACGGCGAGGTGTTTCTCGCCTTGCCGCCATGGCAAACCTTTCGGCACAGCCCACGACTTGAGCACGTCTTCCATCTGGAGGCGGAAATCGTAATGTAGGCGCCTCGCATCATGCTTTTGAATAACGAAACGCGATGCGCCTTTCACTGCTTTTGGCAGCGGCTTACCGCCTTTCGGTTCGGCCGTTTTTCGAAAATCGCGTTTAGCTTTGTATTCGGCGAGTCCCATCACGGTTCGAATTTAGCGATGGCCACTGCCCACCGCTACAGAAGTTTCGAAACTGATTTGGCGAATGGCAGTCGCTAATCGCCTTGCTAGGAGGCCTCCGGCTCCTTTTCGAGAGGTTCACCCATTAGATAACGAGTGAAGCGCCGGATCACGATGTTTTCGCCTAGTTCAGCAATCTTTGCTTTCACAACGTCGCCGATGGTTTGATCGGGATTCTTAATGAATCCCTGCTCGAGCAAACAAACGGTACTATAAAACTTGTCGAGTTTACCATCGACAATTTTATCGACCACGTTGGCGGGCTTGTCTTTCACCTGCGCTTTGTAAATCTCGCGCTCGGCTCCGATCAGTTGCGCCGGGACTTGCTCGCGACTGACGTAGAGTGGGTGGGCCGCCGCGATGTGGAGGGTGATGTCTTTAACAAAGCCGCGAAAGTTTTCATTTTTAGCAACAAAATCTGTCTCGCAATTCACTTCGACCAGTACGCCGACTTTTCCTTGCAAGTGAATGTAGGCGGCCACGATGCCTTGTTTAGTTGCGCGGGCCGCTTTCTCGCTCGCGCTGGCAATTCCTTTCCTACGCAAAATCGTCTCCGCTTTCGCAAGCTCGCCGCTGGCTTCTTCCAAAGCACGTTTACAATCCATGTAGCCGGCATTGGTTTTTTCGCGGAGCTGCTTGATAAGTTTCGGGTTGATTTCCATCGACAATCGAGTGTTCGACATTTTGTTTTTGAGTCTTGAGGCTCGGGCGCGCGTTTAGGCCGAAACGCCGGCCATTTCCATTTGTTCACGCACGCGCGCCTCTCCACTCGCCGAAACGATCGCATCGACGAGTTTTTGCAGCACAATGCGAATTGCGCGGATGGCATCGTCGTTGCCAGGAATTGGGTAATCGATCAAATCCGGGTCGGCATTTGTATCGACAATTGCCACCACCGGGATGCCAAGCCGGTGCGCCTCGTTAACCGCATTTTGCTCGCGGGTCGTGTCAATCACCACAAGCGCTTCCGGCAATTGCTCCATCTCGAGAATGCCGTCAAGGTTGCGCCGCAGCTTGGCGGCTTCGCGGTTCAACGCCGCGATCTCCTGCTTCCCCATTTTTTTGAATTCCGGCGATTTCTCAATTTCCTCGATGTATCTCAACCGGCCGATGCTTTTGCGGATCGTGGCCAGATTGGTTAGCGTCCCGCCCAACCAGCGTTGATTGACATAAAATTGTCCGGAGGCGAGCGCGGCTTCTTTGATCGCTTCCTGTGCCTGTTTCTTGCAACCGACGAAAAGAATTTTGCCGCCGCGGCGCGCGACTTCCTGCAAAAACTCGATCGCACGGTGAAGCTGCTTCACTGTTTCATCGAGATTAATGATGTAAATGTGGTTGCGCTGCTCGAAGATGAATGGCTTCATCTTCGGGTTCCAACGCTTGGTCTGATGACCGAAATGCACGCCGGCTTCTAAAAGTTCAGGCAATAATTCTGTCGGGTTCGCCATAACGAATCGCCGGCCGAGTGGCGCGGCGGACGAGGAAGATGCTATGGCGGAGCGACAAAGGCAAACGGAATGTTTACGGAATTGCGGCTCACGAGGTTTGCTCCACGAAACGCGCTAAGATCCAGCACAGATCGGAAAGCCGGTTTAAGTAGCGCAAAATCTCGGGATTAGAATCCTTTGCATCGAGCAGAATGGCGACGCGGCGCTCGGCACGCCGGCAGGTTGCTCTTGCCAAATCAAGTGCGGCCGAAAGCGGATTTCCGCCGGGAATCACCCAGTCCTTTGGATAAAGCGATTTGTCCTTTTCAAGATCGACAATCACAGATGTGAGTCGATTAACCATTTTCTCGCTCGCGAGTTGAAAGCCATCTTTGATGTAATGTTCTCGATCTTCCGGCAGCGTGGCCAGCTCGCCCATCACCACAATCAAATCTTTCTGTATGGCGAGAACTTGATCGCAGACAAATTGATTTTGTGAGAGTGCGCGCGAGAGGCCAAGCGCTGCAGTCAATTCATCCACGCAACCGTAGGCGTCGACGCGCGGATCGCTTTTTGGGACCCGGCGCCCGTACATGAGCGACGTCTCGCCCTTGTCGCCGGTTTTGGTTACGATCGACATGTCGATCTTAACTGGAGTATTGGAGCGATGGAGTAAAGGAGTAATGGGATTGGACGCTTCCCATCACTCCCTTACTCCACTACTCCACTCTCTGATCACCCGATCGCCGGTTGAACTTCCGGCTCTTCTACAACGGATGCGCCAATCGGTTCGCCTTTCTCCACCAGCTTGATCTGGCGGTGGGCAGGGAATCCGGTGCCCGCTGGAATCAAGTGCCCCATGATGACGTTTTCCTTGAAGCCGCGCAACCTGTCGATTTTGCCGAGCGTAGCCGCCTCAGTCAGCACCCGGGTGGTGTCCTGGAATGACGCTGCCGAAATAAAGCTATCGGTTTCGAGCGAAGCTTTGGTGATACCGAGCAATACCGGCACCGCCTCGGCCGGTTTGCCGCCCTGCTCGACCACCTGCTTGTTTTCCGCTTCGAAATCGAGTTTATCTACCTGATCGCCCCAGAGCAGTGAAGTGTCGCCCGGGTCGGTGATTTTCACCTTACGCAACATTTGCCGCACGATGATCTCGATGTGCTTATCGTTAATTTCGACGCCTTGAAGCCGATAAACTTCCTGCACTTCGTTGACCAAGTGTTCTTGCAAATCCTGCGGACCGCAGACTTCGAGAATTTCGTGCGGTACCACCGGACCTTCCGTCAGCTGCTGCCCTTTCTTTACGAAGTCGCCTTTGAACACGATGATGTGTTTGGTGAGCGGGATCAGGTGTTCTTCTTCAACGCCTGTTTCCGGGTCCTTCAAAATGAGACGCCGCTTGCCACGGACCGTTCCGCCCATTTCGACAATACCATCGATCTTGGCGATTTCGGCCGCATCTTTCGGCCGGCGCGCTTCAAATAATTCGGCCACGCGCGGCAGACCGCCGGTGATATCTTTGGTCTTGGCAACCTTCCGCGGGGTCTTCGCCAGCAGCGCCCCAGCGCGAATTTTTTGTCCTTCTTCGACAATGACGTGCGCACCAGCCGGAATCGAATAACTGGCCAGCACTTCCTTCTTGTCGCCGACGATCACGATTTGCGGATGCAAATCCTCCTTGTGCTCGATGATCACCGTGCCCATGAGACCGGTCGCTTCATCGACATCGCGCTTGATTGTCACTCCGGCGATCATGTCGCGAAACTCGACCTTTCCGCTCTTGTCGGTGAGAATCGGAACATTGTAGGGATCCCATTGCACAAACGTCTCGCCTTTCTTCACGGACCCGCCGTCATCCTTCGAAACCATTGAACCGATGACTACATTGTGTCGCTCGAGTTCGCGCCCCTCGGCGTTGTGCACGCTGATCGAACCGTTTTTGCTCAGGACAATCCAACTGCCGTCGAGTGCCTGGACCGTTCGCAGATCGTTAAACCGCACCGCACCGTCGTTTTTTGCTTTGATGATCGGCTGTTTGAAAGTCTGACTGGCGGTCCCGCCGATATGGAATGTGCGCATGGTCAGCTGCGTTCCCGGTTCGCCGATGGATTGCGCGGCGATAATACCGACCGCTTCGCCAAGTTTAACGAATTGCCCGCTGGCGAGGTTGCGGCCGTAACACATCGCGCAGACACCGCGCCCGCATTCGCAGGTGAGCACGGAGCGAATTTTCAAAGTTTCCACGCCGATGCGCTGAAGTTCCACCGCGATCTTCTCGTCAATCAGCTGATTCGCTTTGACGATTTTTCTTTTCTTGTCCACTGGGTCCGCAATCGTTTCGCAACTAACGCGGCCGATAATGCGCTGGCCAAGATCGACAACTTCCTCGTCGCCCTCGTAAATGGAACGCACCACAATACCGTTGACGGTACCGCAGTCCTCTTCGTTGATGATAACGTCCTGGGCGGCGTCGACCAATTTGCGCGTGAGATAACCAGAGTCCGCCGTTTTCAGCGCGGTGTCAGCAAGGCCTTTGCGGGCGCCGTGGGTGGAGATAAAATACTCGAGCACACTCAAGCCTTCGCGGAAATTTGATGTGATCGGGCGCTCGATGATTTCGCCGCTCGGTTTCGCCATCAAACCACGCATGCCGGCGAGCTGCCGAACTTGCTGACGATTGCCGCGCGCGCCGGAATCGACCATCAGGTAAACCGGGTTCAACTCTTTGCGGCCCTCGTTGTGTTCGAGAGTACGGAACATGACGCTGGAAATTTCGTCGCCGGCGTGTGTCCAGATGTCGATGATCTTGTTGTAACGCTCGCCGTCAGTGATGATACCTTTGCGGTACTGCTGCTCCACCTGGCGAATTTGTTTGTAAGCGTTCTCCAGTTCGGTCTGCTTCTCTTTCGGAATAATCATGTCCGAAATCCCAATTGAAATTCCGGCGCGCGTCGCTTCGGTAAACCCGAGCTCCTTGAGTTTATCGAGTGTCCGTACGGTCGCGGTCGGTCCGGCAATCTGATAGCAGCGCCAAATAATGTCGCTCAGTTGTTTTTTGCCCGCGGGCCTGTTGAAGAAGCCAAGTTCATTAGGCCAAATTTGGTTGAAAACGACGCGACCCGCGGTCGTTTCGATGGTCTTGGCCTCGGCATTTCCAAAAGTCGTCTGCTGACCAAAATCCGGATTCCGGTAACGAATGCGGTCGTGTGTCTTAACCGCGCCCTCCGCCACTGCAAATTCCACTTCCGCGGCGTCGCCGAAGAGCGGCAGGTGTTGGCCGTCCTTCTTCGCGCCGCGTGGGTTCTGCGTCATGTAATAGCAACCAAGAGTAATGTCCTGTGACGGCGTCGTGATCGGTTTGCCGCTGGACGGTGAGAAAATGTTGTTCGGTGCGAGCATCAGTATGCGCGCTTCCATTTGCGCTTCGACTGAAAGCGGCACATGCACCGCCATCTGGTCGCCGTCGAAGTCCGCATTGTAGGCCGTGCAGACGAGCGGATGGATGCGGATCGCTTCACCTTCGATGAGCTGGGGTTCGAACGCTTGGATCGACAATCGATGCAGCGTCGGGGCGCGGTTGAGCAGCACCGGATGGCCGCGCGTAACTTCGTCGAGAATGTCCCACACCTCCGGCGTTTGGCGCTCGATCATTTTCTTCGCGCTCCGCACCGTGTGCACGTAGCCGAGGTCTTTGAGCCGCCGAATTATGAATGGCTCAAACAAAACCAGCGCCATCTTCTTCGGCAGGCCGCATTGATGAAGTTTCAATTCGGGGCCGATGACGATGACCGAACGACCCGAGTAATCAACGCGTTTGCCCAACAAATTCTGACGGAAACGCCCGCCTTTGCCCTTCAGCATATCGCTGAGCGATTTCAACGGGCGATTGCCAGCACCGGTGACCGCACGGCCGTGGCGGCCGTTGTCGAATAAAGCGTCCACCGCCTCCTGCAGCATGCGTTTCTCGTTCCGGATGATGACGTCCGGCGTTTTCAGCTGGAGTAAATTCTTGAGGCGATTGTTGCGATTGATAACGCGCCGATAAAGATCGTTAAGATCGCTGGTCGCAAATCGTCCGCCTTCCAGCGGCACGAGCGGACGCAGATCCGGCGGAATAACAGGAAGAACGTCCAGAATCATCCAGTCGGGACGCGCGTGTGAATTTATGAAACCCTGCACGAGCTTGAGACGCTTCGCCAGTTTTTTGCGAATCTGCTTGCTCTTGGTCGAACCCATCGCCTTTTCCAGCTCTTTGTTCAGCTTGTTGAGGTCGATTTCCCCGAGAAGTTTTTTGATCGCCTCCGCGCCCATGCCGGCGACGAAATCTTCGCCGTATTGCTCCTGCGCTTCGCGATATTCGACTTCGTTGAGCAACTGCCCTTTCGTCAGCGCCGTCTTGCCCGGGTCGATGACGATGTAATCCTCATAATAAATGACGCGCTCGAGCTGCCGCGCGCTCATGTCGAGCATCAGACCGATGCGCGACGGCATGCATTTGTAAAACCAGATGTGGGAAACGGGAACTGCCAGCTCGATGTGGCCCATGCGCTCGCGGCGCACACGCGCGAGGGTGACTTCCACACCGCACCGATCGCAGATCACGCCCTTGTGCTTGATGCGCTTGTATTTTCCGCACGAGCATTCCCAATCGCGCGTTGGACCGAAGATCCGTTCACAGAAAAGCCCGCCCTTCTCCGGCTTGAACGTTCGATAGTTGATCGTCTCCGGATTCTTTACTTCGCCCTTACTCCAGGAGCGCATGGTGTCGCTGGAAGCGACCCCGATTGCAACTTGATCAAATCCGACCGGTCGCTCTTCGCCTACTAACTCACGCCAGGAATGTTCGTTCATGATTTCCTAAATACGATTGTCGATCTTGTGGTTATTGATCTGAAATTTGTTAGCTCACGTTGTCGAAGACACTGCTCGGCGGTTGACCGCCGACTTTCACATCAAGGCCAAGGCTCTGCATTTCCTTGATTAAGACGTTAAAAGATTCCGGTGTGCCGGCTTCGAGCGAATTATCGCCCTTGACGATGGACTCGTAGATTCGCGTGCGGCCTTGCACATCGTCCGACTTCACCGTGAGCAATTCCTGCAACGTATAAGCCGCACCGTAGGCTTCCAGCGCCCAGACTTCCATTTCGCCGAAGCGTTGGCCGCCGTACTGCGCCTTGCCGCCGAGCGGTTGTTGCGTCACGAGCGAATACGGACCGACCGCGCGCGCGTGAATTTTGTCCGCCACCAAGTGGCCGAGCTTCATCATGTAGATGTAGCCGACCACCACTTCTTGATCGAACGGATCACCCGTGCGGCCATCGAATAGGCGCGCCTTGCCGTTCTGTTGCACCCAGCCGAAACCCTCCTTCTTGCGGGCTTCCGTGAGGTAATCGCGAATTTTGTTTTCCTCGATGCCGTCGAAAACCGGTGTAGCGACTTTGAAACCAAGGGCTTTGGCCGCGACACCGAGATGCGTCTCCAAAACCTGGCCGACATTCATGCGGCTGGGCACCCCTAACGGGTTCAAAACGATCTCAACGGGCGTCCCATCGGCTAAAAACGGCATGTCTTCTTCCGGCACGATGCGTGCGACCACGCCTTTATTGCCATGGCGGCCGGCCATTTTGTCGCCGACGGAAAGTTTCCGCTTCGACGCGATGTAAACTTTCACCTGCTTGATGATTCCCGGATCGATATCGTCGCCGCTCTCCACGCGGTCCATGGAGCGTTCGCGCTCCAGTTCAAGCTCGGCAAACTTGTGTTCGTAATGCGCGATGATCTCGCGGATCTTGTTGCGGATCGGGCTGGGATCGATCTCGATGTGATCGTAAGCGTTCGCCAGCTTGCGCAAGAGCGTCTTGGTGATTTTGCGATTGGCTGGAATGATAATCTCGCCCGTCTCGGCGTTCACCACATCGAGAGGAATCTTTTCGCCGAGCAAAATGTTCGAAAGCGCATCGGTCAATTGCTCGATCAATTCTTCTTTTTTGCGACGGTGTTCTTCCGTAATCGCCTTAAGCTGCTTTTTCGTTTCCGCCGGCGTAAGTTTTTCCCGCGACACTTCCTTGCGCGACGAAACCTTTACATCCATGACGATGCCATACGTTCCCGAAGGGACCGTCAGCGACGTGTCTTTCACATCGGCCGCTTTCTCACCGAAAATGGCGCGCAACAATCGCTCTTCGGGCGCGAGTTCCGTCTCGCTCTTCGGGGTAATTTTCCCGACGAGAATATCACCCGGTTTGACTTCTGCACCGACTCGCACGACGCCGTCCGGGCCGAGATTGCGCAGCGCCTCCTCGCTGACGTTCGGAATGTCGCGCGTGATTTCTTCCGGACCGAGTTTTGTATCGCGCGCGCCGATCTCGAATTCGTCGATGTGAATGGAGGTGTAAATGTCCTCCTTCACCACCTTCTCCGAAATCATAATCGCGTCTTCAAAGTTGTAACCGTTCCACGGCATAAACGCGACGAGCACATTGCGTCCGAGCGCAAGCTCGCCATGCTCTGTGTTCGGTCCATCAGCAATGATTTGACCGCGCTTGACGTGCTGACCTTTCTTGACGATCGGCTTTTGATTCACGCAGGTGCCGGCGTTTGATCGCATGAACTTGCGCAGCTCGTAAACGTGAACACCAGCATCAGCGTCTGTCTTGAGCTTCTTGCGGCTCTCCGGCATTTCCCCGTCTTTCGTCACCACGATTTGCTCCGCGGTGACGGAGGCGACTTTTCCGCTCTCGGTCGCGAGCACAACGGCGTGCGAGTCGCGCGCGACTTTCGCTTCCAACCCCGTGCCAACGAGTGGCGCTTCGGACACAATCAGGGGAACGCCCTGCCGCTGCATGTTCGAACCCATGAGCGCGCGGTTGGCATCGTCATGTTCGAGAAATGGAATTAATCCCGCGGCCACCGAAACGAGCTGTTTCGGCGACACATCCATGTAATGGACTTTCGACGGTTCGACTTCGAGGAAATCGCCACGATAGCGGACAGAGACTTTCTCACCCGTGAAATGTCCTCTTCCATCGACAGGCGCATTCGCCTGCGCGACAAGATAATTCTCCTCGCGGTCGCCCGTGAGATATTCAATCTCGTCCGTGACACGGCCGTTGTGCACCTTGCGATAAGGCGTTTCAATGAAACCAAATTCGTTGATGCGGGCGAAGGTCGACATCGAGCTGATGAGTCCGATGTTTGGGCCTTCCGGAGTCTCGATCGGGCAAATGCGGCCGTAATGTGACGGGTGAACATCGCGCACTTCGAAGCCGGCCCGGTCACGTGACAAACCTCCCGGCCCGAGCGCGGACAAGCGACGCTTGTGCGTCAACTCGGCCAGCGGATTCGTCTGATCCATGAATTGCGAGAGTTGCGATCGACCAAAGAAATCGCGAATGACCGCGCTGAGCGCTTTTGGATTGATAAGCTTTTGCGGCGTCATTCCATCAACGTTGATGTCAAACAGCGTCATGCGCTCTTTGACGAGCCGCTCCGTGCGCGCAAGACCGACGCGGCATTGATTCGCAAGCAGTTCGCCAACCGTGCGCACACGCCGGCTACCGAGATGGTCGATATCGTCGAGCGTGCCCTCGCCGCGTCGCAGGTTGATCAAGTACTTGATCGCGGCGATGAAATCTCTGTCCGTTAAAATTCGTTCGGTAAGATCAACATCGATCCCCAGCTTTTGATTGATCTTATATCGTCCGACGCGCCCGAGATCGTATTTTTTCGGATCGAAGAAGAGCCGTTTGAGCAACGCGCGCGCGTTCGCAACCGTTGGCGGATCGCCCGGACGAAGTCGCCGATAAATATCCTTGAGCGCCTCTTCCTGATCGTGCGCGGGATCCTTTCGGAGCGCTTTGACGACCGTGTCGTCGTTTGAAATGTCAATCACCTTCACCTCTTTAATGCCCAGACCTATGATCTGACGCACGGTCGCCAAAGTGAGCGGTTCAAACGCGCGCGCGACTGTTGCTTCGCCGTCGCGCACTTCGGCTGTCAACACCTTGCTCGCAAGTTTTTCCTCGTCGAGTTTTTCGCTCAGCTTGAGGTTTTCGATATTGTAGAAAAGTTTGATGACTTCCTCGTCCGATCCGTAACCGAGCGCTCGCAGGAAAGTGGTGGCGAGAAATTTGCGGCGGCGTTTGCGGCGATCGAGGTAAATATAAAGCAAGTCCGCGGTGTCGAATTGCACTTCGATCCACGAGCCGCGATCCGGGATAATCCGGAAGCTGTAGAGCACTTTGCCGTTGAGATGCACAGTCGATTCGAACGCGATGCCGGGCGAACGATGAAGCTGCGAAACAACCACTCGCTCGGCCCCGTTGATCACAAAAGTGCCTTGCGGCGTCATGAGCGGGATTTCGCCCATGTAAACCTTTTCTTCCTTGGTTCCTTTTTCCTCGCGCAGCTGAAAAGTCACATGCAACGGCGCGCTGTAAGTCTGGCCTTCGCGCTGCGCTTCCAGGGCGGTCAGTTTTGGCTCACCGATCTCGTAATGGCTGAAATCAAGAACCGCTTTTTCGTCGTAGCTCTCAATGGGGAAAACCTCTTTGAATACAGCTTGCAGTCCGTGGTTTTTTCGCTTTGCGAACGGAACGTCCTTTTGCAAAAAATCGATATAGGAATTGAGCTGGACCTCGATGAGGTTCGGGGGCTCGATAGCTTCCTTGATGGTTCCGAAGTGGATGCGTTCCGAATTTCGTTCTGACATAATCACCAAGCCACAGGGTTAAACTCGCCCCCGGCCTACAATAACTTGCGGCCGTTTGCGTACAAGAGCTTACGGCATCAACCAGAGAGCGAGAGGCGCAAAGATCGCTTCAAAACAGCGGCTTGTCAAACGACCCCCACTGTTTTGTTGCCTGTTTGTTTCTTTTCCGTCAGCTGCGCGTTAAAAATAAGTCTCCCTTACTTCTAACAAAAACCGCATTTAACCCAAAACCGACCGGCGCGCAAGCTTTTTCGCACGGCAACCGACTTCGAAAATTTGCCTACTTTATCTCCACCTTCGCTGCGGCGTTTCCGGATTTAGAGTACGGCGACATATCGCCGCCTTTTATGAACCGACGTCTTTGCACATTTAAAGAGCGCGGACACGCCCACGCACTCCAAACGCTACGTTTGCGATTAACCTACTTTACCTCGACCTTCGCTCCAGCCGCTTCGACTTTCTTCTTAATCTCGTCGGCCTCTTGCTTGGTGACGCCTTCCTTAATTGTCTTGGGAGCGCCTTCAACCAGCGCCTTGGCTTCGGCCAATCCGAGTCCTGGAACCGCACCACGGATTTCCTTGATCACGGCGATTTTGTTCGCTCCCATCTCTTTCAAGATCACGTCGAACGTTGTTTTTTCCTCAGCCGCCGCCGGGGCGCCAGTCGGAGGGCCACCGACGGTTGGCGCGGCTGCAACCGCTGCCGGAGCGGCCGCGCTCACGCCCCATTTCTCTTCCAGTTGCTTGACCAAACCAGCAATCTCCAGCACGGACAAGCCGCTGAGTTGTTCCACTAATTTTTCTGTATCTGCCATTTCTTTTCCTCCAATTGCCGCGCGCGAAAGCCTTCGCTCAATTAAGATCGACAGCCGCCGATCCGGACGGTTTTCTGTTTGCTCCACCCCGCAAGCCGCGAGATGAAATTTCTATGCAGGCGTTTCTGCGAGCGCGCCCTCCTTTTGGCTTTTGGCCTTCAGCAATCGGGCAAGGGAAGACGCCGGCTCATTCAACAATCGAACCAGTTTCGTTGCCGGAGACATTAATAAGCCGAGCAATTGCGCCTGCAAAACCCCACGCGACGGTAAGTCCGCCAGCGTTTCTAATTCTGACCTCGAAACAATCGCCCGATTGATCAGACCGATCTTTAACGCTGCTTTTTTGAATTCTTTCGCGAAACTTTTCATGATCTTCGCGACTGGCGCGACATCCTTCTCGCCAGTCACAACAGCCGTCTGACCGCCCAGCTTTTCATCGACCGCAGGGAAACCGGCATCGGCCATCGCACGTTTCAGAAAACTGTTCTTGACGACATGCACTTCAGCGCCGGCTTGCGCCAGCCGATTGCGCAGTTCGGTAAAATCGCCAACGTTCATCTGCTGATAATCGGTCACGAGCACAAAAGGCGAGCCCTTTAATTGCGCGGAAAGATCAAAAACCATGTTCGCTTTTTCGGGTCTCATTTTGTCGATGTAATCATTGTCGATCTTACATGCTCAAATAAGGCGCCGGATCGAGATGCAAGCCGGGCGACATCGTCGCACTTAACGTCATCGCGTCAAGATAGCGGCCTTTTGCTGTCGCCGGCCGTGCTCGCACGACAGCTTCGATTACTGCCTTTCCATTCTCAACGAGGGCGTTTTCATCAAATGAAACTTTCCCAACCGGCACCGCCACATTGCCGTTTTTGTCGAGCTTGAACTCGACACGACCCGCTTTTACTTCACGAACCGCCTTCGCCGTGTCGTCGGTCACGGTCCCAGCTTTCGGATTCGGCATTAATCCGCGTGGGCCGAGTACTTTTCCAAGTTTACGCACCTCGGCCATCGCCGCCGGAGTGGCGATCGCGACATCGAAATCCTGAAAACCTTCCTGACATTTTTGGATCATGTCTTTGAAGCCGACAAACTCGGCGCCGGCATCTTTTGCAGCCTGAGCTGCTTTGCCTTCTGCAAAAACGAGGACGCGCACATGTTTGCCACTACCGTGCGGCAACGCGCAGGTGCCGCGCACCATTTGGTCGGATTGTCTTGGATCGACGCCGAGCCGAAAGGAAACCGTTACGGTTTGATCGAACTTGCTCGGGGGGAATTTTTTTAAAGTCGCGACTGCGTCGGCAAGGTTGTAGGCTTTTTTCCGATCCACCAGCTCGGCGGCGGCCCGATAACGTTTGCTGCGGTTTTGGGACATGTCGATTTTGCAGTGTTGGCGCCCTGCTTGTTCAAAAACTCGAGAAACGTCGTTGACTGTTGATCCTGCGATTGTCGATCAAACGTCGTGAAGTTTTCGAATAAGAAGTTGCGGGGTGCCTGCTCAAAAATTTGTTGCCGTTCCTTTTGAGCGGCAGGGCAAGAAAAATAGAAGCACTTTTTGGATTGTCAAAGCCAGGTTGCGTCTGGTACCATCGAAGGATTATGAGACGCCCCACTCTTTATAGCTTATCCATTATCCTCGCGTTGATTTTCGTTTGCGCAGGCCAGGCGCCAGCTCGCCCCATCGGCTTTAGTGAAATCTCACTGCTTGTTCGCTCGCATGAAAGTGAAGCCTCTATTAAAGAGGACGTCGCGCAGCGCAAGCTCCTCCACGCTCTGACGCAGCCGCAGGAAAATATTTTAAAATCACAGGGAGCCAGTGATTCGCTAATTCAATCACTTCGCAATCCCAATCTGGTCGTTTCGAAAGAAGAGGCCGCTGCCGCTGAAGCGGCGGCCGCGCGCGAGGTGAGAACACAACAGACGGAAATCGCAGGAGGCGAACTACGGCATCCATACGTCCACATCTTTGATGTCGCCTACGGTCATCCGATCAATTTGAGCCAGTGGGGCGGCCTGGACTACGAGATAGCGTTCTTTTCGTACCGCTTCGCTGGCGAAGATCATGTGCAACCCGCGTTAATCGACAATGTTCTTACCAGAACCGAAGTGAGCAGGAGTATTCCGCTTGCGAGCGAAAGTGAAACGTTCACGCAAGACTGGTTTCCAACAAACGGCGTTCGCAACTGGCGATTTACTCCCTACGACGGTCGCGGCTACGATGGGCGTGGCGACTTTAGAGACACTCGTTCGCTCAATTTCAGCGATTCAGTCGCAGTGAGCTCCTTTTCTGTCTCGCGCCCGGTTGCAATCGACTGGAGCAATCCGGTTTTCATCGAAGGAGAACCATACACATTTTATCCCGTCTACGGCGCCGGCGACGTTTCATTGTATTTCGTTAACGCTTCCAGGGACTCGGTGCGGCTGGCGGTTACCACGCTGTCGCGATAAAACCGGTGTGTGAAACCGTGGTTCTCGACTCGCAGGAAACATCGACAACTTGGTCGCATAAAATCAGCCAGCTTGCCTAAGCTCGATCGCCGATGCTTGCGCGGCCGCATTTCACTTTCGCCATTCTTTTGCTCACGGTGGCAGGCGGCAATCACTCGGGTCGCAGATGACCGCAGACGCTAAGACCTTCACGCTCTGCACGCCGGACCCACCTTCAGGCTCTGTCGCGCGCCCCAATCGCATTCGCTGCGCGAACCCTTGAAAGCGCTACTCGACAGCTGATGTAGCCACCGGCCTATGGCCGGTCTGGACAAACGCGACTATAAAACTGGACGGCCCACAGGGCTGTGGCTACAGCGAATTTATTATTCGGCTGGTTCCTCAGCTTCTTCGACCATTGTCGATGCAGCGGCGGTTTGTGGAGTTGGCGGACCGTTGCGAATGATTTTTCCTTCTTTCATGACAAACCAGACGCGCTCGGTCGCGGTAATGTCAGCGGTTGGATCCCCCGGCATGCCAACGATGTCTGCGAGCTTTCCTTTTTCGAGCGTACCAGTTTTTTGTGCGATGCCGAGAAGCTCAGCGTCATTTGCCGTTCCCGATTTCAATGCGTCGATCGGTTGCATGCCGAGGTCGACCATTAACTTGAATTCCTTCGCGTTTTGTCCGTGCGGGAAAACGGCCGCATCCGTGCCGAATGAAATCTTGATGCCCATCTTTACCGCGTTGCGAAACATTTCCGAGCGCGCCGCCGCGGCTGCGCGCGCTTTTGCCTGCAACGCCGGCGGATAATTCTCGATCTTGCTCATGATCCATTCCGTCGCCATCAAAGTCGGGGTAAGAAACGTCCCCTTATTTTTCATCAAGGTGAGCGTTTCCGGTTTCATGAACGAGCCGTGCTCGATTGAATCGACGCCGGCTTCGATCGCTTCCCGCGCCGCTTGATCGCCGTGGCAGTGTACCGCGACCTTTTTGCGCAAACGGTGTGATTCATCAACCAGCGCGGCCATTTCCGCGGGCGTGAGTTGCGGCGTGTCCACTTCGTCCGCTAATGAAAACACCCCACCCGAAACCGCGGCTTTGATCACATCGGCGCCGTTTTTCACTTCGAAGCGAACCGCTTTGCGAACATCCTCCGGACTATCGACAATCCCCTCGGTGTAATCTGCCTCGCGTCCGAATAGAAAATCGCGAAATCCGCCAGTCGGATCAAAATGTCCGCCGGTTGCGCCGATGCCTTTGGTCGCCACCAACATGCGCGGGCCGACGACCACGCCCTTGTTGATCGAATTGCGCAATGCAACATCCACAAACTCGCGGCTGCCCACAAACCGGCTCCCTACGTCCCGGACGGTAGTGAATCCCGCTTCCACCGTCGCGCGTGCGTACGCGGTCGCCTTAATTGCCTGTTCAGAGACATTGAGGTCGAGCTCATTCAGGCGGCGCTCGTTATAGTTGCCGCTGTAATCGAGTGTCAGGTGGGTGTGCGCGTCCATGAACCCAGGCGAAAGCGTCACGTCGCCGAGATCGATCACCTTCGCGTTGCTTGGAATCGCAACATTGCTTCCAACATCTAGAATCTTGTCACCCTGCACGAGCACAACGCCGTTCATGACGAGGGACTTCGATTTGCCGTCGAACGTCCGCGCCGCTTTCAGTGCAACGACCGGTGCCGACGGCCCTGGCGCTGGGGTTTGGGCGACGCAAACGATAGTGTCAACGAAACCAACAAGAGCCAAGAACAACAGAAATCCGTATCGAGAGAAAGGAGAAGCTGACATCATGCGACGGCTATAAGAGTTCGCGCACGCTCTGACAAGCAAACTCTCAAAGCCCGGAGCTGCATTACTTATGGACAGGCTTGGCCAGTCAAAATTAACTCGTCAACCTAAAGCCTGCCGTTAAGAAGCCAGCTCGTGAATCGCGGGAAAAGCCGTGGATCCAGAAGCCGTCTTCGCCCATCTCTAAAAGATAGCTTGTCTCCGCCCTCGCCTGCAACCGATCTAAGGAAGAACGGTCACCGTCCCCTTCATGCCCAGCTCGTCATGAATCGCACATATGTAAGGGAAGGTTCCCACATGCGGAAAAGTTACCCGGAAGCGCGTAACGCCGAGAGACGATTGTTGTAGCCCAGTCCGTTCTTGCGGTGCCGCAATGATGAACCCCGAGTGCGTACTGTCTGAAGGTGAACTGACCACGGCGTGCCGCGCCCCATCCGGATCCACGGTCACGTCGGGGGAAGGAGGGTCAAAGGGGGGCGGCGGTTCGGTTCCGAAGGTAATGGTATGCGGTGTTACTGGGTCGAGATTAGTCCACTCCACGGTTTGCCCAGCATGGATTTCAACATCGTGCTGTAGAAAACGCATTACCGACAGAGTCTCAGATCCTCCTGCCGTTGCCGAGACCTCCCCGATGCCAGCGGCCACTCCGGGTGCGTGATTTCGGTTAGGTTGGTTGTCGTGACCGGCATCTAGATCGATCGGATCCAATAGTAAGTCTTTTCGCTCATCAGCCGCCCGCGTGTCATAGAAAGCCTGGTTATGCGGAAGTGTCTTTGAAAGACCGAAAACGTGAATCGTTCCCGTCATATTTGGATGAACCAGGCAGGTGAGCTTGAAATTGCCCGCAACCGGGAAGTTTACGGTGAAGCTCTGTCCCTTTACGAGCGGGGGAGTGGTCACACAGGTCGAACCATCGAACGTAGCGGGATCGGAGGAGAACCCGGGACACCCCCCACAAAGAAAGGTGGGCGTTTCTGGTGGGCCTTTAGAAAGGTCACCGTATGGATCTCGTCCACGTCGAACGTCCACGTGATGCTGTCGCCCGTGTGGATCCAGATTTCATTGGGAAGAAACGCCAAAGCCTGGTGTCCTTTGTCGTCACTCTGCGCTCCCACGGTAGCGTTCCACTGCGCCGCATCCGCTGACGCTAGCGCAAGCGCGCTGAAGAGCGTTGTCAGTACGACTATTGTTACTGCTTGGTTCTTCATTTTTTTCATATTTGTTTTCATAAATTGGCAGAAGTAAGTTTGGGTTTGTGTTGATTTTGATTCGACGGCCGAGATTGACCGTTCGCGCCGATTGTTGTCAATATGAAAGTAAGGCCACACCCGCCAAGTCCATGCGGTCTTGCCTGATAAAAAGGCAATGAGTCCCGCCAGTTGATCAGGTCTAGCGAGCCGAAACCCGATGCGCGCCGATTTGGGCGCGTTGCACGCTAAGACTGACCCCGTGGCGAACTGCTGCTGGTGGTTGGCCTCCACAGCTTTATTGATTGTTGACGACCAATTGCGGCGCAGGATTGCTCAGGACAAGCTCGTTGCTCACTTTCTGGAGGCCCGTAGTAAGAGCGTCAATTTGCTTTTGCTGCTTGGCTATGGTTGCTTCCTGTTGGTCGACCTGGCGATGCTGTTTGAGGAACTCGTTCAGCAACATCGCGTTCACCGCGTCATAGCGCACGCTATAGATCTTCCCCTGGTCGTCGCGAGCCACCAGATCGGGGTTCACCTTCTCCACTTGCTCGGCCACGAGGCCGAACTGCGGGGTGCCCTCTGGATCAATCTCCTTCTTATAATGGAAGGTGACCGGCTTGAGGGCCAAGATCGCTTCGCTCGCCTTGTCCATCGGCTTGATCGCGTCCTTGAAACGCTCCGAGGACTCGTCCGTGCCGAGGTGACCTTTCGAATCTACTTTCACCTCTAAGCCTCTTGCAATGTTTGTGCTAAAAATACCGGCAATATATACACTTTTTTGGGTTCCCACCGTGCCGATGCGGATTCTGCCCGACTCGCCCGCCACCCCAACGTTGCCGATATCGATATTGTTGTTGCCGGTGGTGAGATTCTGACCAGCTCCAACGCCCAAACCGATGTTGCCGCTGCCGGTGGTGTTGTTATTGAGCGCAAAAGCACCGTCAGCCGTGTTGTTGTCGCCGGTGTTGTTAAATAGCGATTGCCAGCCGGTGGCGGTGTTTTGGGAGCCGGTTGTGCCGAAACCCATCGCTGCACGACCGGTGGCGGTGTTGCCGGTGCCGTCCGTGTTGGCTAAGAGGGCTGCACCACCGGTGGCCGTGTTGTGGTCGCCGGTCGTGTGGTCCCGCAGCGCGTTACGACCAATTGCCACGTTGGCGAACCCGGTCGTGTTGCTATAGAGCGCACTAAAACCGTAGGCTGTGTTGAAGCCGGTTGTGTCGTAAAAAAGCGCTAGAGAGCCAGTGGCCGTAGCTTCCGAGCCGGTGGTAAGACTATGGAGCGCATTAAAACCAATCGCCGTGTTGTTGGCGCCGGTTGTGAGGCTGAAGAGCGCATCGTCACCCTCAGCGGTGTTTTGGTTGGCATAGCCTCCGTCCGGTGCTGGGCTCAGCTGCGCTCGAGCCGTTGGCGAAAGCGCAAACGATGCCAGGGTGAGTGCGATGAGAAGAACACCGCGCCGCAAAGGCGGGCCGCTAATCGAATTTCCTACGGGTAAACTTGTCGTTTTCAGTTGAAAGAGGCGAAGCGGCGCCCCTACCATCATGTTTGGTTGTTTGTTCATAGTTAGTATGTTTGGTTTCGTGTTGGTTTTTGAAGTGATCGTTGCTTTCCCTTTACAAACGGATTGCGGAGGCGGTGCTGCACGAAATCGTAAATCTTTCTCTCGACTTGTTTTTTTCACGCGATCCTGATACACCGGTCACGTGAGAACTCTGGCTGAGACCATTCACGGTCAGAGCGGCACGTTTGCTCCGACCCATTGGAGCGTGGTTCTCGCTGCCGGAGAAAGCCAGGCCGACCCGGAGATCGCTCAAACCGCGCTCGCCCAGCTATGCCAAACCTATTGGACGCCTCTTTATACTTTCGTGCGCAGCCGCGGGCATACTGCGCACGATGCGCAAGACCTTACCCAAAGTTTCTTCGCGTATCTGATCGAGTACAAAATCTACGCGCGCGCCGATCGAGAGAAGGGTAAGTTCCGGTCGTTTCTGCTCGCCTCGCTCAAGAATTTCCTCGGGCACGCCTACGAGCGTGAACAAACGCTCAAGCGCGGTGGTGCGCTCAAATTTCTGCCCCTGGACGACGAGCGGGTGGAAGCGGCAGAGTCACTTTTCCAGACCCATTGCGCCTCCGGAGAACCAGCCAGTGAAGACCTGGTGTTCGAGAGAACTTGGGCCGAGGCTGTGGTAGAGGCAGCAATGGAGCGATTGGCGGAGGAGCAGAAGGCTGAGGGCAAACAGAAGCTTTTCGAAAGGCTCAGGATTTTTCTTTCCGGGAGGGCCGATCCGCTAACGACCTACGACAAGTTAGCTGTTGGTCTGGAACTTCCAGCCTCGACTTTGCGCAGTCATGTTACTCGATTGCGGGCTCGTTACCGGGAATTTTTGCGCGCAGAGGTCCGCCGCACTGTGGATAGCGATGCAGAGGTGAATGAAGAATTGCATGAGTTGTTTCGCGTGCTGGCGGGCGGCTAGGTTTGCACATGAATGCGCCGCCTGTCTCGGTTGCAGTTTGCTCGACCTGCGGCCGGCCGCTGAATGCGAAGGGAGACTGTCTCACCTGCCTCGTGCGGATCGGGTTTGATGAACCCCAAGAAGAGGCGGCGGCGCCTTTCACGTCGTTAGTCTTCGGCGATTTCCAGGTCGAACGACGCGAAGATGGTTCTTTTTGGGAATTAGGTCGCGGTGCGATGGGAGTGACCTATCGCGCGCATGACAAGGTGCTGCACCGCCAGGTGGCGCTGAAAGTAATCGACGTGCCGGCAGTCGCCGGCGACTTGCACGCGACGCGCGAACGTTTCTTGCGCGAGGCGCGGTCGGCCGCGGCGTTACGGCACGCGAATGTGGCCAGCGTCTTTCAATTCGGCGCTTCGACCGAGGCCAATCGCTGTTATTACGCGATGGAATTGGTCGAGGGCGAAACCCTGGAGGCACTCGTTAGGCGCGACGGCCCGCTGAAAGTGGCATTGGCCCTCGAGATCGCGATCCAGGTGACGCGGGCGTTGATCGCCGCGGCGGCACATGGCTTGATCCACCGCGATTTAAAGCCCGCCAACATCATGCTCTTTCCTAACGACATTAACCCGGCAGAATTCGAAGTGAAAGTCATCGACTTCGGCCTCGCCAAAGCGACTGCGAAGGCGGGGAACGAAATGGACCTGACCCACGGCGGGTTCGTCGGCACGCCGACCTTCGCCAGCCCGGAACAGTTCAAAGGCGAGCCGGCGGACGCGCGGTCGGACATCTACTCGTTAGGCGTGACCCTCTGGTATGCGCTTACCGGTGAGGTGCCATGTCCGGGCACGACGATCGAGGAAATCCGCCATCGTCAGACGAAAGTCGCGTTGCCCGTCGAGCAGCTGGTTGCCAGGAAAATACCTCCGCTTTTGATCGCGCTCTTGCGTTCCACCCTCGCCGTAGATCCCACGCAACGCCCCGCCTCTCCGCGACAACTGCTCGCCGCCCTTGAAACCTGTCGCGCGCAGCTTTCTTTTCCTAACAAGTCTACCTTTCGCCGTTTTGCCCGGAGGTCGGCTGCGCTGCTTGGAGCAGCGGCGATTCTCCTCGGCGCATTTCTCGCTTTTTATGTCCTGCGGCAGAAAGCCGCCACGCCTCCCACGCCTCCGCCTGAGAAATCGATCGCCGTGCTGCCATTCAAAAATCTGAGCAAAGATCCAGAAAATGCATTTCTCGCCGACGGCATTCAAGACGATGTGCTCACAACCCTGGCAACGATCAAAGAGTTAAAAGTCATCAGCCATACAAGTGTCATGGCTTATCGCGATGCCGGGGCGCGCAATACCCGCGAGATCGGCCAGACGTTGGGCGTGGCTAATGTGCTCGAAGGCAGTGTGCGGCGTGTGGGAGATCGCGTCGCCGTAAACGTGCAATTGATCGACACGCGCACCGATCGCCACGTCTGGGCAAAGCATTACGAGCGAACACTAACTGATTCTCTTGGTCTTCAGGGTGAGCTTACCAACGAGATCGCGACCGCGCTCCAGGTCACGCTTAGTCCGGAAGAAAAAGTGCGCGTTGGCGTAAGGCCGACCAGCAGTCTTCCAGCTTATGAGGCCTACCTGCGTGGCATAGCTGCCGAGCAGCGCGGCCCCTTCCGGTTCGTCGATTTACTGGACTCCGCAAGGGCTTTTAGCGAGGCTGTACAAATCGACCCAGGATTTGCCCTAGCTTGGGCGAAGCTCTCTATTATGCACAGTTCCATCTACTGGATGGACGCGGATCATACGCCGCAACGACTAGCGGAAGCGAAAAAGGCACTCGACAAAGCTGGCGCGCTCGATCCCGACGCAGGCCAATTCTACCTGGCGCGCGGTTATTACCATTACTGGGCGGAAAAGGATTACGAGGCCGCAACGAGTGATTTCGAGGAAGTGAGAAAGCGCCTGCCGAGCAGTGCCGACGCGCTCTTCGCGCTTGGCCTTGTCGACCGACGCCGTGGAAGATGGGCGGATGCGCTCGCGCATATGGAACAAGCAACTCGTCTTGACCCAGAGAACGGCTTAATGTTAGGCGCCTGGGGCTGGACTCTCCACGTGCTGCGACGATTTGATGAAGAGCGGGCGCTTCTCGATTGGGGGCTTGCTCTTTTGCCCAATAATCTGGACCTAATCATTTACAAGGCTCGAACCTATCAGATGGAGGGCGACCTCGAAACGGCCGCCAAACTCTTGCAACCGCTCCCGCCGCAGCCGCTCGATTCGCAGTTCAGCAAATTCCAGCTCGATCAATGGATATATGAACGCCGCTACCGAAAGGTGATTGCCGCGATACAGAGCGGGTTGCGTGAGTCAGGGTCGCAGTCGGATGAGCGTCGCGGTTTCGCTCTTGTTGTGCTCGGACAGGTGCAAAAGCTGAGCGACGACGATCGGGCAGCCCGTGCCTCGTTTCTCGCGGCCCGAGATATTCTCGAACGAGACTGGCAGCAAAACGCGCCGTACGATGTTGATTTTGCCATCAACCTCGCCTTTGCCCGCGTTGGGCTGGGCGACAAAGAAGCGGCCTTGCGTGAGGCTGAGCGCGCGGTGGCCGTCACTGCGAATGACGCATTGTACCTCCCCCAGTTGCAGGTGCTCGTCGCGCAAATTCATGCGCGATTTGGCGACGCCGATGCGGCGCTTCGCGACTTGCCGCGTTTGCTTCAGACGCCCGCGTCCGATATTACTCCTGCACGGCTCCGCCTCGACCCGATCTGGGATCCGATCCGCAAGGACCCGAGATTCCAAAAGCTGTGCGAGGAGAAGAGCAAACCGTGAGAGCAAAGATTTTTCCTCGCTGACCCTTTAGCGACCAGCTCCGGCGGCAGTTGCCGCGAAGATCCCGGCCGGTCCATCCTACGGCGATGGGCGTTTCAACCCATGGTGGGATTCTTTGCGGGGCGATCCGCGCTTCGAGAAAATTGTCGTGAAACTCGCCCCATCTCCTTAACGCAAGCTCCCCGATTGAAGCTCGCCTAGCTTCACTCACCGTTGGATTCGCATTTTGTAGCTGCGAAATTTCACGGTTCAAATTTAAACGCATTTGCATGCGACGCCAACAATCTTTGAAAACTGCCTAACTTCGCAGCGACGCTAAACAGCGAAGAAGGCGCACTTTCCCTCGAAACCCTTCAGTTCGTGCTCGCCAAGCGGGCGGGACGGGATGAGGCTTGCCAGCTTTGCACGGGCCGGTTCGCTTAGGCCGCAAGGCTCGCCGAGCGAACCGGCCAGTTTTTCCAGGCAGAAAATCAAATTCACTTCCCGTCCCACTAAACTTTCCTCACCCATCGACGCGATACCTCCAATCGCAACCGGTCCGAAATGGACAACGAACCGGAAATCCGGCAACTGCTTTGGCTGCAATTCTTTGAGCTCGGAGATCACGGCAACGATTTCCTCCGGGCTCGTTTGAACGGCCGGCCAGTAAGCAAGAAAACCGTCCCCGAGATACTTGTTTATGATGCCGTGATGCGTCTCTGTGATCTCCTTGCAAGCCGCGAGCCACGCACCGAGAATCACTTCCAGCCCCTCGTTCCGCATGCTCTCGCTAAGCCGGGTGAAATTCCGAATATCTGCGACAAGCAGCCAGCAGGGAATATTTTCGATTTCACGCAAAGTTTGTTTCGTAACGATCGTTTTGTATTCCTCCGAGATTTGCTGCGGCTGACGAAATCTGAAGACTTTGTCTCCGATTGTGATTTGATCGCCGTCCCTCAGTCGAACCGGGTGATGAATGCGTTGCTTGTTTTAAAAGGTCCCGTTGCTGCTGCCGAAATCGATCAACCAGAATTCGCCGATGTTTTGCAAATGAATCAGCGCGTGTCGTCGCGACACTTTGGGGGATTCGAGCACGATGTTGTTCGTGGCGGTTCGTCCGAGCGAAGAACTTCCGTGAAGCGTGTGGCGCTTGCCATCGGCCGATTCCAGCCAGGCACCTTCCTCTTGGGATGCGTTCACGCAGAAAGGTTCTACCAAGGGTCATGGTAAACGCAAAGGGCGCACTGCAGCTGCGCCCGTTTAAACTTTCTTCTTCGTTCGACGGGGTTTACGCTGTCGCTGTGACTAACGAGCGCGCGGGCGATGTCGCGGGCGCGACGTCGCGTGACTTTGCCGGCGGACAGAAAATTTTCGGACGCTACACGCTGGTCAAAGTCCTAGGGCGAGGCGGGATGGGAATTGTCTGGCTGGCGCGCGATGAGGAACTGGAGCGCGAGGTCGCGCTGAAATTTCTTCCCGATCTGATGATTCATGACCGCGCGGTGATTGATCAGCTCAAGCGCGAGACCAAGCGCTGCCTCGAACTGACTCATCCACATATAGTTCGGATTTACGATTTCGTACACGACGACCGCTCCGGCTGCATTTCGATGGAATATGTCGATGGCGAGACACTCGCCGGTTTGCGCTGCCAAAAGGAACAAGAGGTGTTTGAACCGTCTGAGCTGATCGCATGGATCGGCCAGCTTTGCGACGCACTTGATTACGCGCACAATCGGGCGCGCATCATCCATCGCGATCTGAAACCGGCAAACCTGATGGTAAATCAGCGCCGCGACTTGAAGGTGGCCGACTTCGGGATCGCGCGCAGCATGAGCGAGTCGGTGAGCATGCTCACGAGAGAGCAGGGAAGAAGCGGCACCCTGGTTTACATGAGTCCGCAACAACTCAAAGGCGAGCGCGGTAGTCATCTGGACGACATCTACTCGTTAGGCGCAACCTTGTACGACCTGCTCACGAGCAAGCCGCCGTTTTATTCGGGCAACATCGATCGGCAGATTCACGAAAGAGTTGCTCCTTCGATGACCGAGCGGCGGAAAGAGTTCGACATCGAGCCGGGGTTAGTTCCACAGGTTTGGGAAGATACGGTCGCAGCATGTCTGGCCAAGGACCCGTCGCGGCGACCGCAATCGGCCGCGGAGGTTGCGCAACGGCTGCAGGGTGCCCGTGCGCAGACAAGAGCAGTCACGACGGTCCCTGCCAAGAGCTCGAGCAGGAAAGTACTGCTCGGCGCTGGCGTGGCGGCCCTTATATTTTTAGCACTGGCCGGATGGTACTTTGGAATACTGAAGCGACAGACTAAGCCAGTGGCAGTAGTCACGAAGCCACCCCAGGCGCAAGCCGCCGCGGTTCCGGAGAAGAGCATTGCGGTGCTACCGCTGGAAAATCTGAGCGATGAGAAGGAGAACGCTTACTTTGCCGACGGCATCCAGGATGAGTTGCTGTCGAACCTTGCCAAGATCAAGGACCTGAAAGTAATCAGCCGCACTTCGGTCATGCAGTACAAGAGCGGCATTACCCGCAATCTCAAAGAAATCGCGCAGCAACTGGGTGTCAGCAACGTGGTGGAAGGCAGTGTGCGCCGGTCGGGAAACCATATTCGCGTTTCGGTACAACTAATCGATGCGCAAACTGATCGCCACATCTGGGTGCAGAACTATGATCGCACGCTGGCCGATTCGCTTGCCTTGCAGGGCGAGCTGGCCACGGAGATCGCGGCAGCTGTGGGCGCAACACTGAGTCCGCAAGAAAAGGCGCGGGTGGAAGCGAAGCCGACGAACAATCCCGCCGCCTACGATGCCTATCTGCGCGCTCGCGCATTTGAAGGTGGCTCGCCGTTTGATAAGTCCAACGTGGAGCGTACGATCCAGTCATATCAAGAGGCAGTGAAGTTGGATCCCACTTTTGCACTGGCTTGGGCACGTCTCTCCTGCGCGCAGAGCCAGAGTTACTGGCAAGGACACGATCCAAGCCCGGCGCGGCTGGCGGCAGCCAAGGATTCCGCCGATCATGCTCTCGCGCTCGATCCGGACTTGCCGGAAACGCACCTTGCTCTTGGTTGTTATCGCTATTACGGGCAGCGCGATTTCACCGGGGGGCTGGCGGAATTTGAGCAAGCTGAAAAGGGTCTTCCGAGTAACGTTGATGTTAACTTTGCGATCGCCCTTATCCAACGGCGGCTTGGGCATTGGGACGAGGCGATTGACCGGTTTCGTCGTGTCGTTGAGCTCGATCCTCGCAACATCAATGCTTATCACGCTCTCGCGGTTACCTATGGTGTCCTGCGCCGTTTTCCTGAAGCTCTAGCCACAGCTGACCGCATACTTGCGTGGGAGCCGACGAATGCAATTGCCCTCTGGACGAAAGCGAGTGTCTTCTGGGCAACGGGGGATCTCCAGGCAGTAGAACCGCTGGTCGCAAATCCCGGTATCGATCCGGGCTTACGTGGTACGCAGGCTTTGATCCAGCGGCGTTACGCCGCGGCCATAGAGATATTCTCAAGTGCGGTGGCCGCCAAGACCAAACGCGGCGAGTCAAGTGACAACGAAAAACTTCTTCTAGGTTTGAGTCAGCAACGCGCCGGCGTCGTCGCCGCGGCGCGCGCCACTTACCAAAGCGCGTTGCAGGATATTCGGCGCGAGCTCGAGAAGGTCGCACCGGGTTCTCCCGCCGAGGCGGGTCTGCACGGCAGTTTGGGTCTGGCCTATGCAGGTCTGGGCGAAGCGGCCTCTGCTATCGCCGAAGGACAAAAAGCTATGACCATGAATCCCACTTCCAAAGATCCATTCGGGGGCCCCGACCAGGAGGAGAACATGGCGAATATCTACGCTCTACTGGGGGACGCCGATCATGCGATTCCCATTCTGAAGCGGCTACTGGAAATACCGCATGGCCTTGCGATTACTCCGGCGCTCTTGCGGCTCGATCCGATCTGGGATCCGATCCGCAAGGACCCGAGATTCCAAAAGCTGTGCGAGGAGAAGAGCAAACCGTGAAAGCAAAGAATTTTTGTCGCTGAATTTTAGTGATGAGCGCCCAGCGGCAGTCGCCTGCCAGTTTAGAAATTAACTCCGCGCCTAAGCAAGAACGAATGACAGCGTTGCTGAACGTGAAACGCGCCTCCCGGTATGTCCGCCGTGGCGGAGCGCGTTCTTAAAATAAATGCGGATGTGCCGTCAATTGTAGCATCGGGTTCGGCCTCCAGCTCGTATGAAGCCTACGGCTCGGAGAGAGAACTCGATCCACCTAAATAGTATAGCGCGCTCCGAACGCCGCTTTCTTGTTTCCGCGCGCCTCTTTCACCGTTGATTTTGCTTTCGCGCTATCTTCCACTTCGCAACACTCGACGCAATGAAGAAGAGGTGCGGCCAGCTGATCATCATACTCTTGTTCGCGTCGTTAACTGGTGCGTACGCGCAACCGTCGGCGCAATCGGATACAACAGAGTCCTTCGATAAACTGGCCGCCGACTTTTGGAATTGGCGCGCGAAATACGCGCCATTCACGGGCGACGATGTAAATCGAATGGAGCGGCCGGGTGGCGTTCGCGATTGGTCGAAAGCGGCGATCGAAAAACGTCGCCGCGATCTGGCGGAGTTGGTTAAGCGCTGGAAGAAGGTCGATGTCAACGGTTGGCCGATTCCGAAGCAGGTTGATTACAAATTGATCGGCTCCGCGTTGTCGCGCGTGCATTGGGAACTGGACATCAATCCGCGCTGGAAACGCGATCCAAACTTTTACATCGAGCAGACGCTGACGCCGATTGTTGAAGCGTTAACTGTCCCGGCGCCCTATGATGAAGCACGTAGCAAAGAAATTCTCACGCGGATTGAGAACACTCCGTCGATCTTGCAGCAGGGCGAAGAAAATCTTGATAAGCCGCCGACGCCGTTCGCGAGCGTTGCGATTCAAGCACTCGATGGCGTGCGCGAACGCCTGCGCAAAATGGCGAGCGCATTGCTAAGATCGACAACTCTCAATCAACAACAGCTAAGCGGCGCTACAGAACGCGCGGCGGATGCGCTGGAGAAATTTCGACAACAGCTTCAGGAAAAATTGCCGACGTTGCCGCAACAAACGGCGCTTGGTCGAGACGCTTACGTGTTCTTTCTGAAGAATGTCGCGCTGATGCCTTACTCGCCGGAAGAACTGCTCGCAATGGGAAGACAGGAATGGAATCGCGCGGCCGCATTCGAAGTTTACGAGAGAAACCGCAACAAAGATGTGCCGCCACTGAAGATTGCGGACAACATCGACAGTTGGATTAGAGACGCGGCGGCGAAGGAATTGTCGATCCGTAAATTTCTCGGTGAACACGGCATTCTCACTGTTCCCAATTGGCTTCAGCATTACACGCTCCGTCCGATGCCTGCGTATTTGCACGCACTCGAAGGATTCGGCGAAACCGACGATTTTACTTCGCCGTCCCGCTTGAAAGAGAACTGCATCCGCTACGTCGACCCGCCCTCCGGGAACCTTGGTTACTTCTGGCGCGCGACCGCGCAAGATCCGCGGCCAATCGCTGTTCATGAAGGAATTCCGGGACACTATTTCCAACTTTGTCTTTCCTGGAAACACGAAGACCCGATCCGGCGACATTACTATGACTCCGATGCGAACGAAGGGATCGGCTTTTACGCGGAGGAGATGATGTTGCAAGCCGGTCTTTTCGATGACAGCCCGCACACGCGCGAGATCATTTACAATTTCATGCGGCTACGCGCGCTACGCGTGGAAGTGGACGTGAAACTCGCGCTCGGCGAGTTCACGCTTGAGCAAGCCGCAAAATATTTGCACGAGAAAGTGCCAATGGATGAACAAACGGCGCGTCAGGAGGCGATCGCATTCTCCACCGGCCCCGGGCAGGCCATCACCTATCAAATCGGCAAACTCCAGATCACAAGATTCCTCGCCGACGCGCGCATGCAACAGGGCGATAAATTCAACCTCTGCGCCTTCCACGATTTCGTTTGGAAAAACGGCAACGTCCCGATTGCATTGCAGCGCTGGGAATACTTGGGCACGAACAGTGATTGACCCAGCTCTATATCGACAGCGCAAGCTGAAAGGTGGATTCACGATTGTTGATGTCGATCTAACACAGGAGCGTCTGACTGACGCGCTCGGCCGCCAAGCGATCCCACGCACACGCATCATCGCTCGCGAGTTTTTCATAACCCTCCAGTCAGGTCTCTCGGACCAAGAGCTATCCATAACGCTCTACCATGAAGTGTTAGAGGCGGCCGCAGTTGCAGCGACTGATCCGCCGGAATCCGTCATGACATTTAATGAAGCGGATTTCGAACGTGCGGCTTATCAAGCGCATCGTAGATTCGGGGAGGCTTCGCCAGAGAATTTGGACCAAATGTTGCAATCCTACGGCTTCGGAGAAAAATGAAGGCATGATCAACCGGAATAAAATTCAGATTGATCTAATCAAACTTATCGACGGTGAGCGCCTGCTCCGTTTGACTGATCCCGATTCGGGAATGGCGCTAGAACGGAAGATCGACAAAACACAGCCGGTGCACGATCAGAAACAACGACTTCTCAGCGCGTTCGAAGCGGCATTAGCTCGAGCTGAATCGGTAACAAGGTAAAGTTGGTCGAAACACGCCTGCAACAGGGTGAAAAATTCAATCTCTGGGCCTTCCACGACTTCGTCTGGAAAAACGGCAACGTGCCGATCGCATTGCAACGCTGGGAATATCTGGGCGCGACTGACGAGCAGCGTGACGTTGCATCCCCAGATAAAGCACAAAAATAACAAAAGGACGGAATTCAAATGTCTAAAGCCTTACCTGAGAAACAAGATGTCCTTGATGCAATCCGATCAGCGGCGCGAAGGCTCGGTCATCCACCATCACGCACTGAATTTAAGAAAAGTTCAGGAATGTCCGAGTACCAAGTTTTGCGTCACTTTCCAAGTTGGCGAGAAGCAGTGCGAGCCTCAGGACTAGAACCAGATGCAACGAATATCCGGCTCGATGATGGCACCCTCCTCCAAGATTGGGGCGAAATTGTGCGAAAAAATCACCAGATTCCTACGCGTGATCAGTACAGAAGGGAAGGAAGCTTCAGCCCCGGGGGCATTTGAGAAACATTTTGGTCCTTGGTCGGCAATTCCTGCAAAATTCAAACAATTTGCAAACGACAAAGCCGAATGGACCGATGTAGTTGCGCTGTTACCAGTTGCAACACCCAAGCGTATTGGGGCAAGCGCCTCGACAAGCGCGAGTTTTGGTGAGCCTGTTGTTCCTTCTATTCTTAATAAGCAGAAATACCCTAAGTTAAATGATAGGCCAACCTATGGAAATCCAATCGATTTTCGCGGACTACGTCACGAGCCTGTAAACGAGCAAGGCGTTGTATTCCTGTTCGGCATGGTCACGAAAGAACTGGGTTACATGGTTGAAGTTGTCCAGACCGGCTACCCCGATTGTGAAGCAAAACGACAAGTTGAAGGCGGTAGATGGCAAAGAGTAAGAATTGAATTTGAGTTCGAAAGCAGAAGTTTCAGTCACGCGCCAGATGGCTGCGACGTAATCGTTTGCTGGCGTCACAATTGGCCGAATTGCCCTGAAAATATCGAAGTAGTCGAACTCTCGACGGTGATTAAATCTCTCGCGCAATCAGAAGACTGAGCTGTCGCTGCGCGTTCAGGTCTTTGCGCTCTCGTCTTGACTATTTCAATGACTCTTCTGTTTTCTCGCGAGGCATGTATTGCTCTCATCCGGGAGAGATGATTGCAAAGTTCGTTTTGGCGAGGACGCCAAAACCAGCACGCGAGTCGCGTGCGCTACCCGATCCGTGAAATCCGCGTGATCCGCGGTTGATTGCCTATCTTAGTCGACGATTTCGAGGCCCATTTGGCGGGCGGTGCCGGCGATGATGCGGAAGGCGGCTTCGTCGGTGCGCGCGTTCAGGTCTTTGGCTTTCGTTTTAACGATGTCCATGACCTGTTTGCGTGTGACTTTGCCGACTTTGGTTTTGTTCGGCTCTTTGGAACCGGCGGCGATATTTGCCGCTTTCTTCAAGAGGACCGCGGCGGGGGGACTCTTGGTAATGAAAGTGAACGACTTGTCTTTAAAAACGGTAATCACGACCGGGAGAATGTCGCCCGCCTGTTTCTGGGTGGCAGCGTTAAATTCTTTGCAGAACGCCATGATGTTCACACCGCGCGGTCCGAGTGCAGTGCCGACGGGCGGCGCGGGATTCGCCTGGCCAGCCGGGATCTGGAGCTTTATCTGCGCTACTACTTCTTTTGCCATTGTGGTTCGTTAAAGCGTTGAATCGTTAAACCGTTAAGGCGGAAACCTAACCGCGTTCCACCTGCCAGTACTCGAGTTCCACTGGCGTGGCCCGGCCGAAAATCGTGACAGAAACGCGCAGCTTGCCGCGCTCGGGATCGATTTCTTCGACGATGCCGGTTTGATTCTGGAATGGTCCGTCGGCGACCTTCACGCTTTCGCCAACTTCGAAGCTGACTTTCGGCTTTACCTTTTCTTCGCGCTCTTTCATTTGCGCGAGCATGCTTTCCACTTCCGATTGACGCATCGGGATCGGTTTATCTTTCGTGCCGGCAAAACCGATCACGCCGGGAGTGTCGCGGATGAAATACCAGGTGCGGCCGACGAGCTGATTGTTCTCATCGAGCAAATGCATGTTGATAATCAAGTAGCCGGGAAAAAATTTTCGTGTGCTCTCACTTTTGCGGCCTTTCTTAATTTCGGAGACCCGCTCGGTCGGGACGAGCACCTCATAAATCAAGTCGCCCATTTCCTCGGTCTTGACGCGTTTGAGAATGTTCTCGCGCACTTTGTTCTCCTGCCCGGACAACACGTGTACCACGTACCACTGATCTTTTCCTGCTAGAGCTTGTGCCATAAATCAATGCAGCTTGGTGAAGAAGTGGACGAAGTTCACGAGCACAAAGTCAAACAGCGCGACGTAACCACCGAGCAACAACATCGCGATGACGACAACCCACGTCGAGTCATTCAGTTCTTTGAATCTTTTGAATCCTTTTTCTTTCAGGTCTATCGGCCAGGAAGCCTTCTTGAGCTCCACTATCACCTCATTGAAGAAGTTTTTTGTCTTCGCGATCATGGGGAACGTTGAACAGTTGAAGCGTTGAAGAGTTGAAAAGACAAATCAAGATGCGGTTTCATTTTTCCGGTTTAACACTTCAACGATTCAACGCTTTAACGCGGCGTTAGCCGCACGCCAGGAGGGACTCGAACCCCCAACCGACGGTTTTGGAGACCGCTACTCTACCAATTGAGCTACTGGCGTAAGGTTAATATAATTTTCCGCTTCCTTTTAATCTTCCTCTTCATCACGATTCGCTCAAGTGGAGTAGAGTGAGAGGAAGATGTAGAGGAAGAGTTGTTAATCCAAAATCTCGCTCACGCGACCCGCGCCGACGGTTTTGCCGCCTTCGCGAATGGCGAAGCGAATCGTCTTTTCCATGGCGATGGGCGTGATCAGCTCCACCTCGATGGAGATGTTGTCACCGGGCATCACCATTTCCACGCCTTCGGGCAGTTTCACTGTACCAGTAACATCGGTGGTGCGGAAGTAGAATTGCGGCCGATAATTGGAGAAGAACGGCGTGTGACGGCCACCTTCCTCTTTGCTCAGCACGTAAACCTCCGCTTTGAACTTTTTGTGGGGCGTGATTGAGCCCGGCTTGGCGATAACCTGGCCACGCTCGACGTCTTCCTTCTTCACACCGCGCAACAGCACACCGACGTTGTCACCGGCGCGCGCTTCATCGAGAAGTTTGCGGAACATCTCGATATCGGTCGCAACCGTCTTGGTTGTGGGCTTGATACCGACGATCGCGACTTCCTCCATTTTCTTCAGGACGCCGCGCTCAACACGCCCCGTCGCGACCGTCCCGCGGCCTTCAATATTAAACACGTCTTCAATCGGCATCAGGAACGGCTGATCGATCGGCCGCTCAGGCACTGGAATGTAATCGTCCACCGCTTGTACGAGGGCGAGCACCTGCTTCTCCGCCTCAGCGTCGCCATTCAACGCCTTGAGCGCGCTGCCTTTAACAATCGGGATTTTGTCTCCCGGAAATTCATATTGCGTGAGTAAGTCGCGCACTTCCATCTCGACAAGATCGAGAAGTTCGGGGTCATCGACCATGTCCACCTTGTTCAAGAAGACGACAATCGATGGCACACCGACCTGGCGCGCCAGCAGGATGTGCTCGCGAGTTTGTGGCATTGGCCCGTCAGCCGCGCTGACCACGAGGATGGCCCCGTCCATTTGCGCCGCGCCGGTGATCATGTTCTTGACGTAATCGGCGTGGCCCGGACAATCGACGTGGGCGTAGTGGCGCTTGTCGCTTTGGTATTCCACGTGTGCAGTGTTGATCGTGATGCCGCGCTCTTTTTCCTCCGGTGCGTTGTCGATTGATTCGTATGCCCGGACTTCGGCCATGCCTCTTTTGGCAAGCACGCTGGTGATGGCGGCCGTGAGGGTGGTCTTGCCATGGTCCACGTGGCCGATAGTGCCGACGTTCAAGTGCGGCTTGTCGCGTTTAAATGCTTCCTTTGCCATGTCGATCTTTCTATTTCGTTAAACTGTAACTTCTAATTTTCTTTGCCGGTTGCAAGTTCGCTCTGGAGCCCATGACCGGGATTGAACCGGTGACCTCGTCCTTACCAAGGACGTGCTCTGCCAACTGAGCTACATGGGCGGCCTGGCGGATCCGGTCTTTGCATTTTGCCAGAGATTCAAAAGTCCCAGAGCCGCATCAAATTTGCATTTGAACGACCATGGGACCGTCTCGTCCAGCAAAAAGCGTTCGCAAACTAACCGCGCACCGAAGTGTGTCAAAGAAATTTCTCTCGTAGCCACGTCGGTGTGTTCGCCACGCCGAAGCTTAGCGAAGGCGGGTCCAGGCGCTCCCTCAGTGTGGCTGCCCGGCACGGCGACACGGCTTGGTGCGATATCGTTCTTGCCGAGCGCCTTGGCTGCATCAGCGAATTCTGTTGCTGGCTGGCTCCGCTTTCCCTCTCGTCGCTAAGCGTACGCCGATTGCGATGATAATTAAAACCACCACCGCGATCCCGATATTAACTGGCGTGAGCAAGGTCGGCGCAGGAGTCGGCATTGGTGTCGAGGTGGGTTGCGGCGCGTTCGCCGCCGCCAGCATCGCGCGCGCGTACTGCAAACGCTGCGGCGTATCAATGTCGTTCGGGTTCACCTTCAACGCTTGCTCGTAATCCGCGATCGCCTTTTCGTACTGCTGCATTAGGCTGTAGGTGTAGCCGCGCTTCGCCAGGGTTTCGGCATCGGTGGGGTTCTTGTCGAGCACGGCTGTGTAATCCGCAATTGCCCCATCGTAATTTTTCAGATTCCGATATGCCCAGGCCCGTCGGTCATAGTTTTGCGGATCGCCTGGATTGTTTTGAATCGCAGCCGTTAAATCCGCCACCGCTTTGTCCCACTGGGAAAGTCCAATCTCAGCAAAGCCACGGAACTTCAGAGCGATTCCATCGTCTGGCTTGAGTTCCAGTGCCTTGTCAAGATCCGCTAGCGCCGCATCATATTGCCTTTGCATCACCTCAGCCTGTCCACGCTCGATGTACCCGGCCTCTTGCTTGGGCGCCAGCTCGATCTCTTTGGAGAAATCTGCAATCGCGGCCGTATATCTGGTCTCCGCGCCCGCCGTATCTCGGTTTGCGTCCGCAGCTTGTGCCGCGCTGAAATAGGCTATCGCACGGTTATGATAAAATCTCACATCCTGTGGCGCGAGGGCAATCGCTTTGCCGAACTCCTCAGCCGCTAGATCGAAGTGTCTCGCGTCCATCAGCTCAATTCCTTTTTTTTGGTGGACTTCGGCCTCGCCCCCTCCACGCGATTTTGCATGGCTTGCATTGATGAGCATCGCAGAAAGGATCGGCGCCAATAAGATCGACAACGTTGGTGAGTTTGTAATTTTCATGTTTCTTCTCCCCTTTGATTTCTGACCAAATAATCGCCCGGAGGCGAGCAAATTAAACGACTAAGTCGATGCCAGAAACGTTCGCTACTGCCGGCAACCACACCCAGAGTCTCTCCAAAGGCTATGCGGCCGTCTTCGCCACCATCATCATCTGGTCACTACCGTCGCTCTTTCAATTCTTCCTCAATCGCTATTACGATGTCTGGGCCCAAAATTTTTATCGCTACTCCATCGCGTGCCTGGCGATCACTCCGCTCCTCCTGCGTCGCGTCCGTCATGGCGGACTGAAGATCGACATGCAGGCGATTGCCATTTGCCTTGTGCCGTGCATTCCGAATGTCGTTCATCAGATCACACAAGTGATGGCCCTCTTTTACATGGGCCCGGGCGTTTATGCGATCTTTGCGCGCACGTCCGTCATCTTCACCGCACTCCTCGCCCTCATTTTTTTTCCGGAAGAACGCTACGTGATCCGGCAATCGCAGTTCCAAATCGGCACGCTGCTCGGCCTTGTCGGCGCTTTCGGCGTAATCTGGTTTCAAGCCGGCGCGCAAGATCGACATATTTCCTTCTCTGGATTGTTCATCGCCTTGGCCGCCACATTTTGCTGGGCGCTTTACGGCGTTTTAGTGAAACGTCCGTCGGCCCAACTTGGTTCCATCCGCAGTTTCGGCATCATCAGTTTCATCACCTCAGCGCTCTTGCTGCCGCTGACTTTCGCTTTTGGTAAGATCGACACTCCACTTCACGCCGGCATGGAAGCGAATTTAATTTTGATCATCTCTGCAGTGACGTGCATCACGCTGGCGCACGTTTTCTATTACGTGGCCATCCATGAAATTGGTGTCGCCCTTGCGCAAAGCTTGCAACTGCTTTGTCCCGTCGGCGCGCTCGGACTCTCCGCATTAATTTTTCACGAGCGATTGACTCGCCCGCAATTGTTGAGCGCGATTCTCCTGCTCATCGGTGCATTCCTGGCGATGCGCACGAAACCGATGGCGACTACTGAGACTGCAGAAAATCTCTAATGGTTTGTGGCCGGCGGCTCGGCGAATTCGTCAGCATGCAGGCGAGAAGTTATTGACAAGTGTTCACAATTGGCGGAAATCGACAGTCCCGCCTAAACAAGGAGATCAAGGAGATTGATTATGCGTCCGACTTGGAAAGGCAGCATTAGCTTCGGGTTGGTTTACATCCCGATAGCCGTTTACCCGGCCACCCGCGAGGAAAAGCTTAGTTTTCGGCAGCTGCGCAAGACTGATCTCAGCCCGATTAAATACAAAAAAGTGGCCGAAGCCGACATGAAAGAAGTGCCGGCCGATCAGATTGTGAAAGGGTTCGAGTACGAACGCGGACGTTACATTGTTTTGAGCGATGAAGATTTCGGGAAGGTGCGCATCGAATCAACGCACTCGATCGACATCACCGACTTTGTCGATCTTGAGCAGGTCGATCCGAAGTTTTTTTACAAGCCGTATTTTCTCGAGTCGCAGAAGGGCGGGGAAAAAGCTTACGCGCTTTTGCACAAAGCGCTGAGCGGCACTGGCAAGATCGGCATAGCCAAGGTGGTGATCAGTAATCGCGAGTATCTGGCGGCGGTGAAGCCGGATGGATTGTTTCTCGTTCTCGAGTTGATGCATTTCGCCAGTGAAGTGTTGACGCCGGAGGAATTGAACCGGCCGAAGACCGAGTTGAACGACAAGGAACTAAAGATGGCGCAGGCGTTGATCGACAGCATGTCGTCCGATTGGGAGCCTGAAAAATATCGCGACCAATATCGCGATGCCGTCATGGAAATGATCGAACAAAAAGCGAAGCACAAGCAACTGCCTGCCGCACCTGCGCCCGCGCCGCGCGCTACCAACGTTGTCGATCTTGTGAAAGTCTTGCAGGAAAGCATCAATCGCTCGCAGTCCGTTCGCGTGAAACGCGGCGGCAACGGCGCTGGCGCGCGTCGAAGATCGACATCGTCTCTCGTTAGGCAAAAACGTCGCGCCGTGGCGTAAGTTTTGTAACGGCGGGCGTGTCGCCTTTAACAGTCAAGGCATTGCAGCCGACATGGCTGCCTCTACAGTTTTGATGTGCTCCGGTCGTGGCCCCATGCCGACGAGACGCGCGGGGATTTGCCGCAGAACCGGAAACTTTTTTAGCAGACGCGGCACGAGTGGCAGCGAAGCTTCGTCTGATGTTTGGCGGCCAGTGACGACGTGGCGATGAATGAAAGCTTGCATGTGCTGGATCAAAGCAGCTGGCCATTCACGGCGCCGTTCCACTTTCGCGAGATCGGCAATCGATATCCGACCGCGTCGCAATTTTTCCGCGAGTAGATTCGCCGCCGCGACCGAGTCTTGGATTGCCAGATTAATTCCCACCCCACCGGCCGGCGACATGGCGTGGGCGGCGTCGCCAATACAAAGTAATCCTTCGCGATACCATTTGCGCAGACGATTGATCTGGACTGTCAGCAGTTTGATTTTTGACCAATCGTCAAGTTCGGCGACGCGATCGCGCAGAAAATCCGCCATCTCCACTAGATCATCGTGAAAGATCGGCAATCCCCGTGCTTTTATTTGGTCGAATCCGCCTTTGGGAATCACGTAACCGCATTGCCAGTAATCGCCGCGATCGATTAGCACGAGCAATTTGCCGTGGCGAAAATATCCGAAACTTTGCAGTGGGTCAGTATCGCGCTTTTGCAGGCGCATCCAGAGCACGTCGATCGGCACACCGAATTCGCGTACTTCCAAACCGGCGCGATCGCGGGAGGTAGAGCTGCGGCCATCCGCGCCGACGACAAGATCGGCGCGCACTTCCAGTTCGCCACTTGGCGTTTTTACGCGCACGCCAGCAACGCGCTCGTCCTCGACTACAAGGTCGACAATCTCGTATTCCATGCACAGCCGAAAATTCGGGAAGCGTTTCGCATGACTGGAGAGGAAATTCAGAAAATCCCATTGCGGCATGAAGGCGATGAATTTGCAGCGCGTGGGCAACCGCGAAAAGTCGGCGATTGGCACGGAGTGTCCGTTGATCACGCCACAAAGCTCCGACAATTTTTGGTGCGGTTGCTCCAGAAATTCATCGAGCAGATGAAGCTCATGCATCAATTCGAGTGTTGACGGATGAATGGTGTCACCGCGGAAATCGCGATTGAAATCGGCATGCTTTTCCATCACAACCACCTGGACGCCAGCGCGCGCGAGCAAAAAGCCGGCCATCATCCCGGCCGGTCCGCCGCCGATTACCACGCAGCGGGTTTTGGATTTTTCCGGCGGGCTCATTGTCGATCTTAACCTCGATCTGGTACCGCGACTACAGGTTTGGCCGGTTGTCGTTCTTCCGTCCGCCGAAAAATCATCCAGACACCGGCGAGGACGAAAGCCGCACCGAGCAAAGACCAGACCGGAAATGTCTCGCTGCCTAACAACCAGCCGAGCATGACTGCGCCGGGAGGGGTGATGAGCGAGATCGTTTGCAGATTCGTTACCGACATCCGTGGCAAAAGCCAGTAGAGAAGAAGAAACGTGAGAGCTGATCCGATGACGGCGAGATAGAGCAGACAGAAGATCGACATGGGCGTCCAATGAAAGCGCGCCGGGTTTCCATCGACAACGAGTCCGAGGAGGAGCAGCGGCACCGTGCCAAAAATCATTTGCCAGGCGGCGAGCATTGCCGGAGCGAGCCGGATGGCGCGCGCTTTGAGCAACACATTTGAAAAAGCCGCACCGGCCGCGCCGAAAACAATGCCGAGGCCGCCCCAAAACGCGAGCAAACCGTTGAAATCGAGCAGGCGCGCGCAAATGACGGCCACGCCGCCGAGCGCGATCACGGCGCCGCTCATTTTTTGCAAGCGCAGCGGTTCGTCAGGCAACATCCAGTGGGCAAAGACCATTCCAAAAATCGGGATGCTCGCTTGCAACACGGCTGCGAGACCGGATGAGACATGCAGTTCCCCCCAAAAAAGAAGCGTGTAATTGACCCCAAACATGAGTAGGCCGGTGAACGCCAGCATCGCGTAATCGGTACCACGCAATGGGAGCAATCGTGTTCGACCAACCGAGACGGCAACCAGCACTGCAATCGCGATAAGAAACCGGATAGCAACAAACGAAATCGGCGGCAAATCGCGCAGACCGAATTTGATGGCAAGCCAGGTAGAGCTCCAGACGACGCAAAGCGTTAGCCATGCGATTGGAATACGCCAACTGGGCCTTGCGGTTGTATTCACGCGCGCGACCATCGCGCGGCGATTTGAATTCGTAAAGACATGGCTTCCTCTTGTTGCTGAACAATTCCGCGTTAGCGTGTGAAGCGTGAAAGTAAACGTGATTGTGAAGCCGAAGGAAGCAGTGCTGGATCCGCAGGGCAACGCCGTTCGTGATGCGATGCGCCATCTCGGGATGCCGGAGGTGCGCAGCGTGCGTATTGGCAAATACATGGAGATCGATGTCGATGGAGAAGAGCTGGATCTTGAGAAGCGATTGCACGGTCTTTGCCGCGATTTGCTCTCCAATCCAGTGATTGAGGATTACGAACTGCAAACAACAGAGAACATAGGACAGAAGACAGAAGGCAGAAGACAGAGGTTGGAGGCCAGCAAGCGGAAATGAAAACGCTGCGATATTTCTTCTGTGTGGTATTGCCGCCGGTTGCGGTGTTAATGACCGGACGGCTGGGAAGTTTCTTGCTCAGCATCGTCTTGACGTTGCTCGGCTGGATCCCGGGAATCATTCACGCTTGCCTGGTGGTAAACGATTATCACGAGGAACAACGGGCAGCGCGCTACGCCGTCGCTCGTTAGATCGACAATGAAATTCGCCGTTATCCAGTTCCCCGGATCCAACTGCGATCAGGATTGCATCGCCGGTATCGATAGCATCGACGGATTGCAAGCTGAGTACGTCTGGCACAGGGAAACCTCATTGCGCGGTTACGACGCTATTGTTTTGCCGGGCGGCTTTGCCTACGGCGATTATCTGCGCTGTGGGGCAATCGCGCGCTTCTCGCCCGTGATGCAAGCAGTCATCAATGACGCGCGCGCTGGTAAACTCGTCCTTGGAACGTGCAATGGTTTTCAGATCCTCTGTGAAGCAGGGCTGCTCCCGGGCGCGCTCGTGCGCAATCGTTCGCTCCGATTTGTTTGCGACATGGTGACGATGCGAGTGGAAGTTTCGGGTTCGCCATTCACGCTCGGCTGCCCCGAGGGAACGCTTCTCCGAATGCCCGTGGCACACGGTGAAGGCTGTTACTTCGCAGATGAGAAAACGTTGCGCGAATTAAATCAATATCGACAAGTGATCCTGCGCTATGCGGACAATCACGGGCGAATCGTTCCGGAGGCGAATCCAAACGGCTCGATCGAAAACATTGCCGGCATTTGCAGTCGCGAGCGCAACGTTTTCGGATTGATGCCGCATCCCGATCGCGCCTGGGACGCGCGACTTGGCAGCGCGGACGGCGCGAAGATTTTCCGCTCGATGGTGCAAACAATCGAAGCGCAGCGCGCACGGCCCCCGGCGGATTTGGCGCGACAAGTCGCGTGAGCTTGTTTGTTACCGGCACGGATACAGGAGTTGGGAAAACATTTACGATTACCCAGCTTTTGCGTCTTCTGCGAGCGGCGGGAAAATCATGCGCGGGATTCAAGCCGATCTGTTGCGGCGACCGCCGTGACGCCGAGCTTCTGCTCGCTGCGAGCAGTAGCGGCCTAACAATTGACGAGATTAACCCGCTGTGGTTGAAGACGCCGGCCGCCCCATTCACGGCGTCCCAGGTGGAAAAAGTTAAGATCGACATTGAGCTTTTGCTGGCTGCTTTTCGCGCCCTGCAGCAACGCGTGCACTACGTTTTTGTAGAAGGCGTGGGCGGCTGGCTGGTTCCTATTCGCACTGAGTATTTTGTCAGCGACTTGGCGGCAGAGATGGGGTTGCCGGTGCTCGTGGTGGCGCAAAACCGTCTTGGTTGCCTTAATCACACCATGCTGACAGTGCGAAGCATCGCGAACGAAGCCCTCCATTGCGCCGGAGTCGTCTTGAATAGCCGACTCGGCGACAGCGATGTTGCCGTCGCGACTAACGCACGGATTTTAGAGAAGATTGCCAATATTCCAGTGCTTACCGGGTTAACGGAAAATGTGTCTGAGTTGCCGGCCAATTGGCGGCGAATGATCGAGTCCACGGCGAGCGCATTGATGTCTGCGGACCAGACACAAATGTAAATAAAAGCGACATAAAAATGGCTCGTCGCGGCCGCTTATGCTGGGGAAAGATATCGTGGCATCGGCATTGCTTAGAAACGGCAGACAACAACCCTACAAGTAAAATATGCTCCTTGAAAAAACCTTTCACATGAGTCAGCCACTGGCTGAGTGCAAAGCGCGTCTTTCCAGCATTCAATCCTACCGCAGGCAATTTTTGATGGTCACGAAAGCCACGGTTACATCGCCGAAGACGGTCGATTTTAGCTTTCGCGGTCCGTTGGGCTTTGAAGCGCGCACCGTCCTGGCAGCGATGGACAGCGAATCGACCAATGAATACGCTTTCGAATCGGTCGGCGGAAATGTTGACCTCCTCGGCCTCGTCGATTTCACGGAAATTCGGCCGAGTTTCACTGAAGTCACGTTTGCCGTGCATTACGAAATCAAAAACAAACTCTTTGCCTGGCTCGATAAGCAGTTCCACTTCGTCGACAGCTTCGTGACGGGCGAGCTCCGCAGCATCCGCGCGCATTTCGAGGGCATCGCAGCATCATACATCGAGCGCGCGCCGGTCCTGCCGATTTTCGAAAACGCGGCTGCGTAAGATCGACCGCGCGAAAGGATGCGAAAAAGAGTCTGAGTTCTGACCGGTGATCTCTGACCTCTGTAATTAGCGTTCTTTAGCGTTTTAGCGGGCTGCTTTAGGCTCGTTAGTCGGGTGTGCCTTCGTAGCTGATCGCGATGCAATGCCAATCGCCTGGCGGTTGCACCATAATCCAGCAAATCTAAAGTCTCTCAGGCGTGCTCGAATGCGAACCGGCGCGCTCGAGCATGCCTGAACCAATTGATCCGACAACTAGTGAGTATGATTCCCCTACCGGTCAGCGACCGCCGGGTGCGCCGGCTATTCCACCGGAAGTTCTGCCGCACGATCCCTATGCCGCGTTTCGTTTTGGAGGGTTCAGTTTGTTCGCAATCGGTAATTTGTTGTCGATCATCGGCCGGCAAATGCTTGCCGTGGCGGTGGAGTGGGAAATGTATCGCCGCACGCACTCGGCGACGGCTCTTGGGCTAGTCGGCTTGGTGATTGCTGTGCCGGTGGTGGGATTTTCGCTCTTGGCGGGCCATCTGGCGGATGTCCTTAGCCGCAAACGAATCATTCTCGTTTCACAAATTTTTAGCGCGTTGACCGCGGTGGTGCTGGCATTGGTCTCCTGGCAACACCTCGCCATCCCGCAGATGTCGATCTTGCGGCATGGGAACAGAGTTTTGAGTGCGATCGCGGCAGTGTTCGAACGCCATAATCCTATGTTTCACTTTGATGATGTTTCGATTCCGATCATCTACGCGCTGCTCTTCATTTACGGTACAGCGCGCACCTTTGCCTGGGCGGCGCGCAGTTCGTTTTTTCCGACGCTCGTTTCGCGCGACGCGTTCGCAAACGCGGTTACGTGGAACAACAGCTCCTTCCAAGTCGGGTCAGTGGTTGGTCCGGCGATTAGCGGGTTGCTCGTCGCGCGCATTGGATTCCCTTTCGTTTATGCAATCGATGCGCTCTGCGCGGCTGCGTTGTTTCTCCTCGTGCTGCCGATTCGCGGTCAAACCCGGTCGGCCAATCCTGTACATGAGGAAAGCACATGGCGCAGTTTGGCTGCCGGCATGCGCTTTGTCTTTAGCCGGAAAGTCATTCTGGCAACGATCACGCTTGACCTGTTCGCGGTACTGCTCGGCGGCGCAACGGCGTTGCTCCCGATTTTCGCCGATCAAATTTTGCACCGCGGGCCAGTGGGTCTAGGTTGGCTGCGCGCGATGCCGGCAATCGGCGCGTTCACCATGGCCCTGGTCATAGCCTATCTGCCGCCGATGCGACGCGCGGGTAAAACGCTACTCTGGTGCGTCACTGGATTTGGTATCGCGACTATTCTCTTCGGTCTTTCGAAAGCTTTTTGGCTCTCATTGTTCACATTGTTCCTGGTGGGCGCCTTTGACAGTGTGAGCGTGATCATTCGCGGCTCGATTGTGCAACTGGTCACGCCCGATGAAATGCGCGGCCGCGTTTCCTCCGTGAACAACATCTTCATCGGCACATCGAACGAATTCGGTGCGCTCGAATCGGGGCTGACTGCCGCGCTGTTCGGCCCGGTTATCTCCGTAGTGGGCGGGGGGATAGGAACAATTCTCGTGGTGCTGGCAGTCGCGTTCGGTTGGCCAGAGACCCGCAAGATCGGCGCGCTCGATAAAACCTTGCAATGAGTTTATAAGGCGACCGTGTCGGCCCAGAATGCTTTCGGGGTTCACAGAAACGCCAACAAATATCACATCATGAAAATCGCCGTTGCCCAGATCTCATGCGCGCTCGGTGATCTGGAGGCTAATGTGCGAAAAATTCGCGATTTTTCGTCGCTTGCGAAGCGGAAAGGCGCCGAGCTGATCCTTTTTCCGGAAATGGTGGATACCGGTTACTCCATGCCGACGATCCAAAAACATGCGAGCGGATGGAACCAAGGCGCGGTACCGGAATTGCAAAACATCGCGAAAGAATTATCGCTCACAATCTTATGCGGCGTCTCGGAGCGCGACGGCGCGTCCATTTACAACGCTCAGGTATTTATCGGCGCCACGGGGGAGATTGTGGCGAAATATCGCAAAACGCATTTGGTGACTGCTGCTCCGCTCGACGAACGGACCTGTTTCTCGCCGGGCGACGAGTTTGTCAGTCGCAAGATCGACAACCTCAATCTCGGGCTGAGCATTTGTTACGATCTTCGCTTTCCCGAGATGTGTCGCGCGCTTGCCATTGACCACGGCGTCGACACGTTTGTTACTTCGTCGGCGTGGCCGTCCGTGCGAGTGGAGCATTTGCGAATTCTGGCGCTGGCGCGCGCAATTGAAAACCAAAGTTACCTCATTCTGGCAAATCGGGTGGGCACGGACGACGACGTTACTTTCTGTGGCATGTCGACAATTATCGATCCTTACGGCGCAATCGTCGCAGCGGCATCCGCCGATCGCGAAGAGCTTCTGCAAGCGGAAATTTCGCCGGAGGTCATCAACTTAGTGCGAGATCGAATGCGGATGTTCGCGCATCGTCGGAAAGATTTGTACTAAAGGTGCGTGCATGAAATTCGAAATCAGACAGCCAAGTTGCACCGCGGAAACGATCCTGAATTGACAAAGTAATTATTATGAAAGTAAAGGACGCGACTTTTTGCCTAACGATCATTGCACTGGCGGTGGCGCTTGCTCTGGATGTGACGCGAGGAGCGTCAAACGAGCCGGAGAATACGACGCCACAACAGGTCTTCGACGGAATGCGCCAAAGTTTCCGCGCCGACAAGGCACAAGGCGTGCACGCCCGTTATCAATGGGAATTAAGCGGTCCGAATGGCGGCCAGTGGTGGATCGACGTAAACGATGGAAAATTCCAAATGGGGCGTGGCAAGATCGACAACCCGAACGTCACTTTCATCACCAGCGACAATGATTGGGTAGCAATGTCGAATGGTAAGTTGAAGGGAAGCTGGGCATATCTGACCGGGCGACTGAAAGTGCACGGTCCACAATCGCTTGCCAGAAAACTGGACGAGATTTTTCCTTAGAATTTCGCTTCGATGGCGAGCCTGATATACGGCGCGGGATCCAACTTGGCGCTTACTTCGTCGCGGTAAAAATCGAACTGGCGTCTGATCGTGTAACCTGCGTCGAGCGTAATATCGAACGGCTTGAAGTGCGAATAGGTGACCTGCCCGCCGGCACGGATCTCACTGTACTGAACGACCGCGTTCTGGACTTGCAGCTTCTTCTGGGGAGTGAACACATCATCGGTGCGGTAGCTTTCGTAGAAAAGGTTTCCGGCGATGCGAAATTCCCAGTCTTCACCCAGATTGTAAACCAAGGCAGGTTTCGGGAATACGCCTTCCAGGCGGAAATTATCCGAGAAGAGCCAGATGAGTCCGCCGCCGGGGGCGACGATTGGATTCTGGTAAATCGCGCCACCGACGCCGATCACACCGAAGATTTTATCCTTCTTGAGCGGGAAAGTCACCCACACCTTCCACGGCACGTCAACGGAGTCCCCGGTGATGCGGTTTTCAAAATAGGGACCGGGGTCAATCTCGATACCGGCACCGGCGTGATCGTGCACGATGTACTCGAACGCGAGGAGCCCGTGAATCGTTTGCAGATGACCCGGCAAGCCATTGTCCGTGCCGTTGAAATCGAATCGCTCGTATTCCACGCCCGCCCGGAAATACCAGTTGCCCGTAACCAGGAAACGATGGGCATAGCTGAAATCGTTATAGATCGAATCGCCGTGGCCCAGTTTGCCGTTATCGTCGTAGAAATCGCTATGAAGCGTGTAGGTGGTCTCGTAATTGAAGAGTTCGTGTGAATTTTCCGATGGCGTGGGCGAAGGTGAAGGCAATGGGAAAGCTTCTTCACCGGCTCGAGCGGCGCTACCTGCATTGAGAACAAGGATCAGGATCGACAATCTCAAAATGATCGGGGCTCGCGAAATTTTTCGAAGTTTATTTTTTTTCATAAGTATTGAATCAGAGACCTGACACCGCTGTTTCGGGCGAGTGCAACCGATCGGATGTACCGGATCGCAGCGATCGGAGCAAGCGATGATTCAAGAATTTTTTTGTGCGGCCAGATCCGAGCTCTTGACAAGGCTTCTGCGGAAGATGAACGGAAAAGGGGCGTCCGCTTCACGTAGGCTGATTGCTGTGAGAATTTACACATCGACTTTTTATTTCCGAGCTAGAGCGCGGAACAATCTGCATCGACTTCGGCTGCCGCGAGGCAACAGCGGGAACCGGCGGTTTACGCAACTACGGGAGGAAATTTCGCATTTCACCTTACAACGTCTGTCGGCTCTACATGAAAAAGGAACGATTAACCGTTTAGGCGCATTAGGTATAAAGTCCACCTTGACAAGGGGGGAATGGTGTGTAATTAATTTTGCTCTGTGTTTAACGCCCTCGTTCCCCCGCAACATTGTATCGCCCTGGGTAATCCTTTGGCCGGTGCCGACAATGGAATCGCCTTTTGGTTTCATTCTCATCTAACCCACACTTTTGTGTCCGTGCTGCGAATGTTAAGCGAGTTCGGTGCCAGCGAATCAATCGGCGTCATTTTATCTTGCCTCGTTTTATTCTTCATTTTTAAGCGATGGTGGCCATCCCTGGTAACTCTTATTGTGGCCGTGCCAGGTGGCATGTTGCTCAACGAATGGATCAAAGTTCTCGTCCATCGACATCGTCCATTCGTGGATGGCTGGTTTGTCGATTGGTCCGGCTACAGTTTCGCCAGCGGTCATACTATCGGAGCGACTTTGCTTTATGGACAGCTCGCCCTCTTTATCGTGCCAGGCATCAAGAGCCGGCGCTGGCGCGTCCTCACGTTGACGACTGCTGCGATCTTTGTTTTGCTGGTCGGCTTCAGCCGGATCGCGCTCGGAGCACATTATTTGACTGACGTGCTCGCGGCGATCTTTTTCGGCATGATCTGGCTCGCACTCTGTCTCTTTGCGGGCAAACCACTGCGTCGCTCCTGTGCGCCAGTTTCGATCGCGACGTTTGCTGCATCGGAAGTTGCCTCGGTGGTTGTGCCCATCGAAGCGGTCGGCGGCACCATGCCCATCAAGCCGCCCGTCGGCTAGCAGCACGATCGATCAGACCAAGGCATTGCAGCCACGGCGCTCCTTGGCGCGCCGCAGCAGGCGAAGGCGGGTGCACCGTTCCAACCCGGCTATTGGCCAGTCGTCGAGTTCGGTGCGCCCCGTAGAAGCGCGACTACATGTCGATCTTAATCGCCCTGCGCAACTGCGTCGGCGAATGCGATGTCCCCGGACTTCAAATCCAGTTCGGCCTCGGCAGGCATGCCGAAGACTTGCGCGCGCTTGTCGTCGAATTCTCGCTCCCAGCGCGCGACCACAATCGTGGCCAGACAATTTCCGATTACGTTTACGCAGGTGCGCCCCATGTCCATTAGTTCGTCAATTCCGAAGATCACGGCGATCCCAATCGGACCAAGGCCTGCTGGAACGAACGTATTTAACGTTGCCAGCAAAATCACCAAAGACGCGCGGGGCACACCAGCGACGCCTTTGGAAGTGAGCATCAACGTCAGCATCATCGTGATTTGCTGGCCCAATCCCATGTGCCAGGCCATTGTTGTCTCCGCTGCCTGCGCCACGAAAACCGACGCCATTGCCAGGTAAAGAGTCGAGCCGTCGAGATTGAACGAATACCCGGTAGGCATGACGAAGCCGACGATATGTCTCGGCACGCCGAAGCGTTCCATCGCCTGCATCGCTTTCGGTAATGCCGATTCACTGCTCGTGGTCGCAAACGCAATCGTAGCGGGTTCCCGCACTGCACGGACGAACTGCTTCAGTGGCACGCGTGCGATGAAAATGATGAGACCGAAAATCAGAACAACGAAAATGATGAGCGCCAGATAAAGCGAGAGAATCAGCTTGCCGAGATTGGTAAGCACGCCGAGGCCTTGCGTCGCTACGGTGCGCGCCATGGCCGCGCCAACACCGATGGGGGCGACCATCATCACGTAGTTGGTGAACTTGAACATGATTTGCGCGAGGCTTTCCATGGCACGGACGACCGGTTGCCCTTTTTCGCCAACAGCCGACACCGCCACGGCGAAAATGACTGCGAATACGACGATTTGCAGCACATCGCCGCGCACCATTGATTCGATGACGCTCGACGGAAACACGTGCACTAGCGTTTCAACCAACGTTGTCGGGTGGCTTTGCCCAATCGTTTTGACGACCTCGACGTTGCCGGCCGCGAGAGTAACGCCCGCTCCCGGTTTGGTAAAATTAACCACTGCCAATCCGATGAAGAGCGCTGCGGTTGTAACGAGCTCAAAATAGATCAGCGCTTTGACTCCCATGCGTCCGACTTTTCGCAAGGCACCTGCGCCGGCGATGCCGACGACAATTGTCGAGAAAACAAGCGGTGCGATGATCGACTTGATGAGGTTAATGAAAATGTCGCGCAGAAAATAAATTTTGTTCCCCCAATCCGGTTGCAGCCAACCGATCACGATGCCGGCAATGAGCCCGATCATGATTTGCATCGTGAGCGACGGGCGGTACCACGGCCGGCACGGAACAGGTGGAGTCATCGGGTCGTGATTAGCATAAAGGCACGACCTGAAACAGCGCGCGTTTTGGGTAGCGCACGCGTCTCGCGTGTCTGGCGATGGCGTCGCGCCATCGCGAACTGTTCCTCACGGTTGTCCAAGCAAAAAAGCTTGTCTCGGCAGGACACCGAAGGCAGCACGCGAGACGCGTGCGCTACCCGGACGTTCGCGGTCATACGAAATGTGCGCTCCATTCATGCATGTTCTTGAAACATCACGAATGCACATCGTGCGGGCTGCGGCACGAATGGGTGAGTCTGCAAAACCTGTGCACGGCATGTGGCAAGCCATTATTTGCAATTGTCGATCTTGCAGCAGCGGGGCGCGCGCTGAACCGTGAAAAGTTATCGGGCCGTGAGAAATCTTTGTGGCGTTATCGAGAATTGTTGCCGCTGCCGGCGAATGCAGAGCCGATCTCGCTAGGCGAAGGCGGAACGCCGCTGCTGCGCGCGAAGAAATTCGCAGACGACGTCGATCTTTGGGTCAAAGACGAATCGCAAAACCCGACGCAAAGTTTTAAAGCGCGCGGCATGTCTGTCGCCGTCTCAATGGCGAAATATCTCGGGGCGAAAAAGCTGGCGGTCCCAAGCGCCGGAAACGCCGGAGGCGCACTGGCCGCTTACGCCGCGCGTGCCGGTCTCGAAGCGCACATCTTTATGCCGCGCGACACGCCGCTTGCCAACATCATCGAGTGCCGCGAGCTCGGCGCACATGTCGAGCTTATCGATGGACTGATCACCGATTGCGGTGCGGAGATCGCGCGCCGCAAGACCACCGAAGGCTGGTTCGATATGTCCACTCTCAAAGAACCGTATCGTATCGAGGGGAAAAAGACGCTCGGTTATGAATTAGCCGAGCAACTAAATTGGAAATTGCCCGATGTCATTCTTTATCCGACTGGCGGCGGCACCGGTCTCATCGGGATGTGGAAAGCATTCGATGAAATAGAAGCGCTCGGTTGGATTGATAAGAAACGTCCGCGCATGTTTTCAGTTCAAGCCAGCGGTTGTGCGCCAATCGTTCGCGCATTCGAGACCGACAACAAGTTCGCCGCCGAGTTTCCCAACGCGCACACGATCGCGTCCGGACTACGCGTTCCGAAAGCAATCGGCGATTTCCTGATCTTGAAAATTCTCCGCGCATCCAACGGAGGCGCAGTCGCCATGGACGACGAAGAGATGATCTGCACTGCGCGGGAATTCGGCTCAAAGGAAGGCCTGTTCGTTTCGCCGGAAGGCGCCGCATGTTTTGCCGCAATGAAATCTCTTCGCTCGGCCCGGAAGATCGAGATCGGCGAGCGCGTCGTCGTCTTCAATACCGGGGCGGGTATTAAATACCTGGACTGTTACGACGGGCGTTTAGCGAATTAGCTAATTCGCGATCTCGTAAATTCCTGCTTTCCTAACTCGCCTGCTTTCTGCGAGAATCTGCCAATCTGTGAATAGCGATATTCCAGATACACGCACAATCGCTCGAATGCGGAATCTGCTGAAACTCTGCGCCCCTTGAAATAAGAATAGCGGACTCTGCGATGCTCTTTAATTCGCTCACGTTCGTTGTTTTCTTCGTGGTCGTCGTTACGACGTATTGGAGCATCCGATCGTGGAAGGCACGTAAAAATTTTCTCGTCGTTGCCAGTTATATTTTTTACGGCGCGTGGAACCCGCCATTTGCCGCATTGCTTTTTTCCACCACCGCGATGGATTTCTGGCTCGGCAGGCAGATCGGCAAAGCAAAAGAGCGACAATCACGCCGCGGTTGGTTGGTCGCCAGCGTCTGCATGAATCTGAGCATGCTCGGATTCTTTAAATACGGAAATTTTCTACTCCAAAATTTTCAATGGCTGCTCGCGCGCATCGGCATCATTTATCAGCCGCCGCACCTCGATATTCTGCTACCCGTCGGCATTTCGTTTTACACATTCCATTCACTCTCCTATACGCTCGACATTTATCGCGGCGTGTTGCAGCCCACAAAATCGCTGCGGGATTTCATACTGGCCGTTTCGTTTTTCCCCCAGCTGGTCGCGGGGCCAATCGTGCGCGCTGGAGATTTTCTCCCGCAACTGGTCAGGCCGCCCAGCTTGCGCGCAGGCCAGTTCCTGTGGGGACTGTTGCTCATGACGATGGGCCTTTTCGAAAAAATCGTGCTCGCGGACACGATGCTTTCCGGTGCGGCCGATCGCGTCTTCAGTTACGGCGGTCCGCTCATCGCAGTCGATTCATGGCTCGGCGTGATCGCATTTGCCGGCCAAATATTTTTCGATTTCGCGGGTTACTCGAGCTGCGCGATCGGCGCGGCGTTGTGTCTCGGATTTCATTTGAAGGATAATTTTCGTTTTCCTTATGCGGCCATCGGCTTTTCCGATTTCTGGCGGCGTTGGCACATTTCGCTTTCCACCTTTTTGCGCGATTACCTCTACATTCCTCTGGGCGGCAATCAGGTTCCGCCTCTGCGCGCGGCCACGAATCTCGTCATCGTGATGTTCCTCGGTGGTCTTTGGCACGGCGCCGCGTGGACGTTCGTTGTCTGGGGTTTACTTCACGGCTCATATCTCGTGATCGAGCGGGTGTGTCGCGTTTTGTTCGAGAACAAAGCGTGGGCGAATGCTTTACCCACACGCGCGCTCGCCGGATTCGTAACTTACGGTGCGGTCTGCATCGCGTGGGTCTTTTTCCGATCGTCGGATTTCACGATCGCCGCGCGGATGCTTAGCGGAATGTTTGGCGGCCATCCGCATGGCGACGCCATTCTTTCGACCCGCGAAATGTTGCAGATCGTGCTCGTCACCATCGGAATGGTCGCTGCGCACTGGTGGCTGCGAGACAGCAACATCGAGACGGCCGCGTTACGTTTGCCGCACTGGATTGTAACCACGGCGTGGGCGCTCATGGCCTGCGCGATCATTTTCACTCAAGGAAACAGCAATGCGTTCATCTATTTCCAATTTTAAACAGAAACTTCGGCTGCCGCGGTTGTTCTTTAGAAAACCGCCAGAAATCGAGCGCATCCACGGCGGCCCTCCATTTGAGTTCCAGCGCCCGATCCCTCTACTGCCGTGGCGCGGTATCTCGGTTATCGTCGTTCTCGTCGTGATCGCAGCCACGACAGGGTGGGAGCTTTATTGCCGTTCAATCGGCTACCGCCCTACTCTCAACGACAATGAAGATCTGTGGACGCTGCAACGTCGAAAGGTAACCCCGGAATCCATCGTTATTGTCGGCGATTCGCGCGGCTGGTACGATCTCGATCTTGACGAACTGCAAAAAAGTTTGGGCAAGCGTCCGGTGCAGCTTGCCATCGCCGGGGCGTGCGCTTATCCGGTGCTGGCGGATTTGGCCAAGGATGAAACCTTCCACGGCACGATTATTTGCAGCGTCGTCCCGCGTTTGTTTTTTGCTCCACCCGGCACACCACCGATGGAACGCAGCGAAAAAGCCGTGCGCCGATTTCATGCTCAAACGCCGGCACAACGCGCGAGCGAGTACTTGGCTATGCCATTGGAAGAACATGTCGCATTTCTCAAACAGCAAGAGTTATCTCTCGACGACCTTCTGAAACGTTTGCCCATTCCTAATCGTCCAGGGGCGCTCGTGCCGCCACGTCTCCCGCCCTATTTCGGAACAATCGACCGTGAACGACGCGCCCGCATGATCGAGAAATGCGCGCGGCCCGGTAGCGAACTTGCCAAACAGATCCAGCAAATCTGGATCCACCTTTTTACGCCGCCGCCGCCGCCCACTTATATTCCAAAAGAACAATTCGTGGCGAAGATGACGAAAGCAATTGAAGATCGGTTTCGCGACACGATTGCGGCCGTCCAAAAGATCCACCTGCGCGGCGGCAAAATCGTGTTTGTTCGGCTTCCTCATAGTGGCGGGCTGAAGGCGCTTGAAGACCGAGACGCGCCCCGCGCGCATACGTGGGATCCGTTGCTAAAACGTACCGGTGCGCCGGGCATTTACTACTCCGATTTTCCCGACCTTGCCGGTTTCAATTGCCCCGAATGGTCGCACCTCTCCGCCGGCGACTCCGTCGAATTCAGCAGGCGCCTGGTACCTCATCTCCGTGCAGCGCTTCAGATGCAGATGTGGATCTCTCTTCGTCGCGCTGGCGATTGAAGTCACAGCATAAACTCCGAATAGTCGGTTTTCCTGTCAGAGATTCACCTTGCTCTCAGAGAGCATGCACGACGTCGTGCGGGCGCTGCGGTTTTTGGAGCATGCTCGACGCGAAACATCTTTTCGCATCGTCGTCGAAAATGACGTTCTTCGATTACGGCGTCGGCCGCCATCGTAATCGCTGCGCCGCTTGTGCGTATCGGAACCTCGAGGCGTTTGCCGGGAATGCGCTACAAATTGCGCTAGGGCCATTCGCTGACCCGTGACCACCAATGCTGCAAACGTTTTCGGTACTCCGACGGTCTTTCCATCCGTTCCGCCAGTGATGCGCTGCCAAGGGTCTTGTCCGGCCAAAGGTGCAAGTGCTTTTCAATGCCTAGTTCTTTTGCAAGCCTGCTCACAGTTCCCAAAGCCTCAATCGCGTAATTCTGCCACCGCTCGCGCGTCGCAAACACTTCTGTTTTCAAAGAAACGCCAAGTGCATCGGCTTGAGCTTTCATTCTGGCGACGTTTTCAGCACGAACATTGATCGGCTCATGGAAAATCGTGATTGGTTCCAAATCCGCGATCGCTTTCAACGTTGCGCGCAAATCTGTCTCGTCGCACTCCGGATAAGTTGGTGCGACAGCGACGTATATATGCAGCTTGGTCTCCTTTGCTGCGCGTAACGTGGCAAGCCGTTGCGATGGCACGGGAGCCTTGGGTTCATATACTCTTGCTAAGTCATTTCGCAGCGTCGGCAGGCTCATCCCGAACACCAGGCGTTTGCCAAAACTACGAAACAAGTCAAAATCCGCGCGTGCAAGTGGACTGCGCGTGAGAATTCGCACATTGATTGTCGAGTTGTCGCGAATTAGCTCTAGCGAACGTCGGACTATGAATCGTGCGTGCTCGGTTAGTTCCCGCCGCCGGTTGCTGTCAGGATGATGTATAACCTGATACGGGTCTGTCGTGCTGCAGTAAATTACGGCCCGGTTACCATCGCGTTTTAGTTGCGATCGCGGGGTATCCTGTGCGCTGCGCAATGACGCGAGAAATTTCTGTTCATCCCAGGGCCTTAACAGGACATAATTGCCCCATTCCGCATCAGGATCGGCCACTCCGTATTCGGCTAGTCTGCGACCCTGCTTGATAGTCGCCGCGCTTGGCACGTAACAGAATAAACATGCGTGCGAACAACCGACCGCAATGTTGAACGACCAGTTAGACAGACTTTTATAGACAAAATTGTTTGGAGCAATCAGGGCAGGCGCGTGCCAGACGTTCACCGGTTCATCGCTCTCCCAACGGAGTAGCGCCCTGCGTCCGTTAATTTCCGCCGCGAAATGCTGTCGCGACGATGTTTCAATTGTGGCGAGCATGATGCTCTTCAAATGAGTTCACGTTGACCGCTTTCGTCGATCTTGAGAATTGAATTCCAAAACTTTTCGGCGAGTCGATGCCGACTAAACAGTGTGAATCGATAAAGTGGCTGATGTTCCGGAACTGAAACATGCCGTGTTCCGATGAAGCCTTCACGCTGGATGCGTTTGCTAAAAGCATCAATCGCCAACCGCGCGAGTTCAGATGGATCTTTCCACTTCCAGTTTCGCCATTCACGTGAATTCAAAAACCGATCCGTCGCCGTCTGACCGCTCTCAGATTTCAAATATTGAGGCACGTTCAAAGTGATGCCGAGGCTATGCTGAATCGTGACGAGCAAATCAATGCGACGATTCTTTGTCAGCTGGAGCATGACGTCCATCGGAACTTGAGAGATTCCGGTTGGATCGACAAACGCAACGACAAGTGTTTTGTCATCGAATTGCAGCTGGCCGCTCTTTGCGATTTCGGTCCAGTCGGCACGCACGATTTGGACGATGTGTGACTTCGGATGTTTGGCTACGCGTTGCTGCAGCGCACTCGCAAGCTCAGGATCTTCTTCGATAAAAAGGAAGTTGTGGAAATTGTAATCCAGCGCGACAAACGGTGAACCTGCGAACTCTTCGCCTCTTTCCCTTATTTTGCAGCGTCCCGGTCCGGCCATGACATCCAAATACTTGGAGATGCCACTTCTTGCGCATTGCGACTGTTGTGATGCCGCAATAGTTCCGGAGGAAATGCAGCTTGCGCTTGGCCCACTCGCAGCTTTTTCGTACGGGAAGAGCGTCCGACGCCAAGAGCGGAGCAAAGTCCGAAGTCGGCTGCGACACCCCAGCCGCTTCACCGTCCATACGAGATCATCTTCCAACTATACGTTCAAAGGAACGTAAAGTAAATAAATTTGCACACAGAGTTGTGCGCCCCGCTATTTCTTCGGCTTCTTCGACTCGCGCCTGGATTCTTTTGGCTCGTTCGTCACCTTTTTGGATTCACCGGGGCGATATTCTTCCTGTTCCGCGGCGGCGAAAGCTTTTTCCAAGCCGACCATGTCTTCGCCGGGTCGCAGGGTGTCGAAGGTTTCCACCTCCTTGCGCAATTCTTCCTCAGAGTAGCTGGCGGCCTTGATCGACAATCCAATGCGCCGCTCAACCTTGTCCACCTTGATCACGCGCGCTTCGACTTCCTGACCGACCTTAAGCACGTCTTTCACTTTCGCTACATGGTTTTCGCTCAACTGCGAAATGTGGACGAGTCCGTCGATGTCGTCTTGCAACTGTACGAACGCACCAAAGCTGGCAAGCTTGGTCACCTTACCCTTTACCAGGTCGCCGATTTTGTATTTTTGGTCGATGGTCTTCCACGGATCTTCGGTGAGTTGTTTAATACCGAGGCTGATCCGCTGATTGGTCTTATCGATGTCGATGACCTCGGCTTCGACTTCGTCGCCTTTCTTAAAAACTTCGCTTGGGTGATTGATCTTGCGCGTCCAGCTCAAATCGGAAACGTGAATCATTCCGTCGATTCCTTCTTCCAGTTCCACAAACGCGCCATACGCGGTCATGTTACGAATCTTGCCTTTCACCCGGCTGCCGATGGTGAATTTCTTCTCGATCTCATCCCACGGATTGGGTTCGAGCTGACGCAGACCTAACGAAATCTTCTGCTCCTCCTTGTTTACCCCCAGCACGACGGCTTCGACTTCCTGGCCGACGCTCAAGATATCGGATGGCCGCATAATGCGCTTTGTCCAGGAGAGTTCGGAAACGTGGATGAGACCTTCCACGCCCTCTTCGAGTTCGACGAACGCGCCGTAGGGAACGAGGTTTGTAATTGTCCCTTTGACGCGTTGACCGGCTGGAAAGCGCTCTTCAATCTGGTCCCACGGATTTTTCTGAGTCTGCTTCAGGCCTAACGAAACGCGCTCTTTCTCTTTATTGATGTCGAGCACGACCACTTCGAGTTGCTGCCCGACCTTCACCAACTCGCTGGGATGCCCGAGTCGGCCCCAGGTCATATCGGTGATATGGAGCAGGCCATCCATTCCGTCCAGATCAATGAAGGCGCCGAAGTCGGTGAGATTTTTTACTGTACCAGTTACGCGGTCGCCGACTTTCACGCTTTCCAGGAATTTCTGGCGTTTCTCGCTCCGCTCCTGCTCGATCAATTCGCGACGGCTCAACACGACATTGCGGCGGTCGTCATTGATTTTGACGATCTTAAAATCGTAGGTATTGCCGACGAACTGCTGCAGATCTTTCGGCGGCACAATGTCGATCTGAGACGCGGGCAAAAATGCTTCCACGCCGATGTTCACCATAAGGCCGCCTTTGACAACCGACCTCACTTTGCCTTTGATCAGGCCGTCGCCCTCAAAGACCCTTGTGATTTTGTTCCAATTCTGGCGATAAGCAGCTTTCTCCTTTGAGAGCACGACCATGCCTTCGTCGTTCTCGAGCCGCTCCAACAGCACATCGACCTCATCACCGACTTCGAGATTTTCCACGTCTTCGAATTCGGTGATCGGAATCACCCCTTCAGATTTGTAACCGATATCTACCAGCACTTCACGCGGGCGAACTTCCAAAATGCGTCCTTTGACGATGCTGCCTTCGCGGAAGTCCGGCATCGCCTTCGACATCACATCTTGCATTTGCACCATAATCTTAAAAGAGCCTCCTTGGGCAGGGCGACGCCCTCATCGAACGTCGATTCTTTTCCGTGTAGCTTAACACCGGAAAACCGAGCGCCACATTAGGCGTTTTCGCGTAATTGGTCAACTCGCACTCGTGGCACAGCCGTCTCGGCTGTGGGGCACGAGGCTGTCTTGGCTGTGCTTTAAACGGTCAAGCAGGCGAGACACCCGTTGGCACCGCAGGACGAGTCGGTCCATTGGCGGACAAGATGCCCGCACCACGCCTTGAGCGCGCCTCGTTTCTCTCCATATTTATTACAACATGTCGATCTTACGTTTGTCGATGCTAACTGCATTTGTCGCCACGACTTCACTGCGTTCGGAGTCTTCGGCCGAGCAAAAAGTTGTCGATGCAATGAAGTCGCCAGATTTGACTGTCGTGCATCTGTGGGCGCCCTGGTGCTCGAATTGCCAAGCCGAATTGAAGAGCGGCGGCTGGTCGAAAATCATCAACGACAATCCGCAGGTGAAATTTTATTTCGTTTCAGTTTGGAATGGCGGCGAAGATGGTCGCCAAATGTTAAAGAAATTCGAGATCGGAGATCAATCCAACGTCACCATCGTGGCCGATCCCGGCCCGCGCGGCTCGAGTCACATCAAGCAATTCGCCAGCCTGCCGCTCTCCTGGATTCCGACCACTTGGATTTTCAAAGCCGGCGACCTTCGTTACGCGATGGACTACGGGGAAATGCGTTTTCCGGTGCTCCAGCAATTTCTAGAAGACAGCAAATCGGAATGGTCGCACAAGGGAGAAGCGTCGGTACAATGACAAGATTGACATGATTGAGCTTTCGACTGCCCCAGCGAGAATAAAGAACGAGCCGCCAGCGATTCTTTCGCTGATTGGCGATACGCCGCTGGTCGAGATCACGCAATTCGACACCGGGCCGTGTCAGCTTTTTCTAAAGCTCGAAAATCAAAATCCGACCGGCTCGATTAAGGACCGAATCGCCCTGTCGATGATCGAAGCCGCCGAGTACGAAGGAAAATTACAACCGGGCGGCACGGTGATCGAAGCCACGGCTGGTAACACGGGACTGGGGCTCGCGCTTGTGGCCAGCGCAAAGGGTTATCGCGTCGTGCTGGTGATTCCTGACAAGATGTCGCAGGAGAAAATCTCGCACGTCAAAGCGCTTGGCGCCGAAGTGCGGGTCACCCGCTCGGATGTGACGCGCGGTCATCCGGAATATTATCAAGATGTCGCAGCGCGACTGGCCGAAGAAATTCCGGGTGGATTTTATGTCAATCAATTCGGTAATCCTGCGAACCCGCTGGCGCACGAGCGCACCACCGGCCCGGAAATTTGGGAGCAAATGCGACACGATGTCGATGCGATCGTGGTGGGTGTTGGCTCCGGCGGAACGCTCACCGGCCTTGGCCGATTCTTTAATCGGGTGAAACCGCGGCGCGGCATCGAAATGATTTTGGCCGATCCGAAAGGCTCAGTCCTGTACGAGTACGTCAAGACTGGAAAACTCGTCGAGTCCGGTAGTTGGGCGGTCGAGGGCATTGGCGAAGATTTTGTCCCGGAGATCGCAGACCTGTCTTTCGTGACCGACGCGTTCGAAATTGATGATGAAGAAAGTTTTGCAACTGCTCGCGAACTCTTGCGCAAGGAAGGAATTTTCGGAGGCTCATCTACTGGCACGTTAGTCGCGGGCGCGCTGCATTACTGCCGCAAGCAAACGAACCCCAAACGTGTGGTCAGTTTCGTCCCCGATACTGGAAACAAATATCTCTCGAAAATGTACAACGATTTCTGGATGGCAGAGCAGGGGTTCATTCACCGGCCACCCCACGGCGACTTAAGCGATCTCATTTCGCATCGTTACGAAGCCGGCGAGGTGATTACGGTCGGGCCTGGCGACACGTTGCTTACCGCATTCAAACGCATGCGCGATACGGATGTTTCGCAGCTTCCAGTTGTCGATCAAAGCGGGCGGGCGCTTGGCATCATCGATGAATCTGATTTGCTCGTGAAAGTTCATCGCGATCCATTGCATTTTAATGATCCGGTAAAAAACGCGATGAGCGACCGCCTGGAAACGCTTCCACCGAACGCAAAGATCAAAGATTTGCTTGAAGTATTCGATCGCGGCCGTGTAGCGATTGTGATGGAGGGGGACAAATTCCTCGGCCTGATCACGCGCACCGATTTGCTTTCGTATCTGCGGCTGCACATGCCAAAACAATAACAACCGCGGATTGCACGGATGACACGGATGAAATGAATCGGATTGTTTGTTTTATCCGCGCTATCCGCCTAATCCGCGGCTTGGATCGAGAATGAAAAAAACACACGAGTTTGCCACACGCGCAATTCACGCCGGGCAGGAACCCGATCCGACAACTGGCGCGATTATGACACCAATTTACGCAACATCGACGTACGTGCAGGAGGGTCCAGGCAAACACAAAGGCTATGATTACGCGCGCTCAATCAATCCAACACGGCTCGCATATGAAAAATGCATTGCCGACTTGGAAAGCGGCGCGCGCGGTTTTGCTTTCGCCTCCGGTCTCGCTGCCATGTCCACTGCGCTCGAGATTCTCGACAGCGGTTCGCACATCGTGGCGAGCGATGATCTTTACGGAGGAACATTTCGCCTGTTCGATCGTGTGCGGCGCCGCTCGGCCAATCTCGAGTTCACGTATGTCGATCTTGCAGACGCGAGTCGACTCGAGAAGGCACTCAAACCAAATACGCGCATGGTTTGGGTCGAGACACCGAGCAATCCGCTGCTGAAACTCATCGACCTTGAGGCCATCGCTAAGATCGCCCGCGAAAATAAAATAATTTCCGTCTCTGACAACACCTTCGCGAGTCCGTGGATTCAACGGCCCATCGAGTTCGGGTTCGACATGGTGATCCATTCTGCGACCAAATATTTAAATGGCCATTCGGATCTCGTTGGAGGCGTGATTGTTGTCGGCAAAAATAAAGAACTCGCTGATCAGATCGCGTTTCTCCAAAATTCGGTGGGCGCAATTGCGGGCGCCTTCGACAGTTTTCTTGTTCTGCGCAGTTTGAAAACATTGGCACTCCGAATGGAGCGCCATTGCGCGAACGCGCTCGAGATGGCGCGTTGGCTGGAGGAACAGCCCCAGGTAAAATCGGTCAACTATCCTGGCCTGAAATCGCATCCGCAACACGACCTGGCCCGAACCCAGATGCGCGGCTTCGGCGGCATGGTTACGATGATTTTGAAAACCGACCTCGCGGGAACGAAACGCTTTTTGAAGAACACCCATTTGTTTGCGCTGGCCGAGAGTTTGGGGGGCGTGGAAAGTCTGATTAATCACCCCGCGCTTATGACGCACGCTTCTGTCTCGACAGAAAAACGCAAAGCCCTCGGCATCGGCGACTCACTCGTTAGGCTTTCCGTTGGTGTCGAAGATCTGCGCGATTTAATTGACGATTTGCAAACCGCGTTGGAAGCAATTTAGGAAGACAGACGTCCTCGCCGGTCATGGCAGACGTGGGTCCCGCATGTCGTAGAAGACAATACCGCTGAGACGGCCCGGTGCCATGACAGCCGGGACGGTTGTCTTCCGTTTTGTCATCGGGGCGGCATGGCTTTACCTTTCCTGCTCGATGGGCAATACATTCGGCCAACTTTTTCGCGTCACGACCTTCGGCGAATCGCACGGCGGCGGTATCGGTGTCGTGATCGATGGTTGTCCGCCGAAGATCGGCATCTCCGAAGGGGACGTTCAGCGTGAGCTTGATCGCCGCCGTCCTGGCCAGAGCAGAATTACGACGCAGCGAAAGGAGGAAGACCGCTGCGAAATCCTCTCGGGCGTTTTTGAAGGCAAAACACTCGGCACGCCGATTGCCATTTTGGTGCGCAACAAAGACGCGCGCCCGGAGGATTATGCCGATCTTGCAAAAACGTTTCGGCCATCGCACGCCGATTTCACTTATGAAGCGAAGTACGGAATTCGAAATTGGCAGGGCGGTGGGCGCGCTTCGGCGCGCGAAACAGTTGGACGCGTCGCCGCCGGTGCGATCGCGCGAAAAGTGCTGGCAAAATTTTATCCGAAGATCGATATCGTTGCCTACGTCACGCAAGTCCAAGAGGTCACGGCCAAGATCGACAAATGGAAAGTGAAAAGACACGAGGTCGATGCCAGCATCGTGCGCTGCCCGGATAAGGCGGCGGCGAAAATCATGATGCAATTGATCGAGGAAGTCCGCGACCGTGGCGATTCGTTAGGCGGCACAATCGAGTGCGTGGTACGAAACGTGCCGGCCGGACTGGGCGAACCGGTCTTCGACAAACTGGAAGCCGATCTGGCAAAGGCCATGTTGAGTTTGCCAGCCACGAAAGGTTTTGAGATCGGCTCCGGCTTTTCCGCGACGCGCCTCCGCGGTTCCGAGCACAACGACGCCTTTGAAATGCGCGATGGCGAAGTTCATACATTGACAAATTTTTCCGGCGGTATTCAGGGCGGCATTTCCAATGGCGAAGAGATTTATTTTCGCGTTGCCTTCAAACCACCCGCCACAATTGTGCGCAAACAAAAGACGGTAACCGCCTCGCACAAGCAAACAACGTTGGTCGCGCGTGGACGGCATGATCCTTGCGTTTTGCCGCGTGCTGTTCCGATGGTTGAGGCGATGACCGCCCTCGTGTTGTGCGACCACGCACTGCGACAACGGGCGATTTCGGTTTCGGAAACCGCCGCCCGAAAACCCAAAGGGTAAACCGATATGTCGATCTTTTCTTCCGCGATCGCCACGTCGGTCCGAGCCGGACTGACGCCAGCCGAAATCCATACGGCTGCCGGTTCACGGATTTGGCAATTGGCCTTCATTTCGTTCGCGATCGTCTTGATTTTGTTCGAGGTCCTGCGCGGTTGGAGACGCGGGATTACGCGTCAGGTCGCGCGGCTTGGTGCTCTGGTGGCGGCGTACTTTGCGGCATTTTTCGGCGGCAACCTCGTTCTCCCGCTCATACGCCCGTTCTTCAAAATGCCCGATATCATCTTGTCAACCTTGGCCGGCACGGCGCTGGCGTTAGTTGTTTATGCAGTCATCAACGGACTCGGCACGATTTTCTTTCGGCGTACCAGCCAACACGAATCAGCGTTGGTGCGATTGGTTTACGGAGCTGGTGGCGCGGTGGTCGGATCTTTCTTCGGCGCATTTCTCGTCTGGTTGGTGGTGGTCGGCGTCAGATCGATTGGCGCAGTGGCGGACGCGAAAGTGCAAGAACAATCGTCCCCAGTAAGTGCCGGCAAGCCCCAGGCAATTCACGCGGTAGATGTGCGCCGCGGTCTTTGGAGCGAACCAAATGAGGAATCGGCACCGTTACTGACATCGCTGGCGTGCCTGAAAAATTCACTCGAGATGGGCATGATCGGTGACGCGGTGAAGCGGACGGATGTTGTTCCGGGCCAAACTTACAATACCCTCGGTAAAATTGGCCAGGTGGTTTCAAACCAGGAGAGCGCTAAACGATTTCTCTCTTTCCCCGGCGCGACCGAGTTGAGTCAGCACCCAAAAATTGTTGCGCTGCGCAACGATCCGGAAATTTCACAGATGATCGCGCAAGGACACTTGGTAGATCTTTTGCAAAACGAGAAAATCATCGATGCTGCCAACGATCCGACGCTGGTCGAGGAACTGAAAAGGTTCAATCTGCAAAAGGCTCTCGATTACGCTTTGGAGCGGAAATAGACTCGCGCAAAGTCCACAAAGGACGCCACGTGCCCACGGCATGACCGAAAACCAGATTGCAAAACACATCATGGATGCCGCTTTTCGTGTTCATACGAAACTTGGTCCTGGTCTTTTTGAATCGATCTATGAAGTCGTCATGGATTACGAGCTAAAGAAGACCGGCTTGATCGCGGAACGTCAGAAGACTATGCCGATCATGTACGATAACGTTCGGTTTGATGAAGCTTTTCGCTCTGATCTTGTGGTAAACGGAAAGGTACTTGCAGAGCTCAAATCTGTAGAAGCGCTCCTTCCTGTCCACGCGAGGCAGCTTCTGACGCAGTTGCGACTTAGCGCCTGAAACTCGGTCTCCTCATTAACTTCGGCGAAGCTCACCTAAAGAATGGCATCAAACGAATAATCAACGGTCGCTTGGATGGCGAACAAGACTCATCCGACATTTCGTTGTGACCTTTGTGGCCGTTGTGCGAGCAAACGACAAAATGAACTACATCGCCACCATCGGCCTCGAAGTGCACGTGCAACTGAAGACGTGTTCGAAGATGTTTTGCGGCTGTCCAGTTGAATTCGGGGCCGAGCCAAACACGCATACATGTCCGACATGTCTCGGTTTGCCGGGCGCCTTACCAGTCATGAATCGTGAAGCACTGCGCATGACGGTGTTGACCGGACTCATGCTCGATTGCGCCATCGCACCGATCTGCAAGTTCGATCGCAAAAATTATTTCTACCCGGACATGCCGAAGAATTATCAGATCTCGCAATACGACATGCCGCTCTGCACGAACGGTGCAGTGCCATTGCATGACCTCGCCTATCCGAAGGACGCGCAAAAGTCTATCGCGACGCCGGACAAGGAGGTGCATCTCGTGCGCATCCATCTCGAGGAAGACGTCGCCAAGAGTTTTCATTTTGAATCGACCACGGGAATTGACTTCAATCGCGCTGGTACGCCACTGATGGAGATCGTGACTCAGCCGGAGATCAATTCGCCAGAAGAAGCATTTGCGTTTTTGACTTCGCTCAAACAAATCCTGATTTACGGGGCGGTCAGCGACGGTGACATGGAGAAAGGGCAACTGCGATGTGACTGCAATGTATCGGTGCGGCCGGAAAAGCAGGCGGAGCTGGGTGTGAAGATCGAGATCAAAAACATGAACTCGATCAGCGGCGTGCGGCGTGCGCTGGCGTACGAGATTCAGCGGCAAATCGGCGCGCTGGAGCGCGGTGAGAAGTTGGAACAGGAAACGCGTGGGTGGGATGATATGGCCAGCGAAACATTTCTCATGCGTACGAAAGAATTCGCTCACGATTACCGTTATTTTCCTGATCCTGATCTCGTGCCGGTGACAAGTGAAGTCTTGCTCGCTGACGTGCGCGGGCGCGTTCCAGAGTTGCCCAAGGCGAAGCGCGCGCGTTTTGCCAGGCAGTATCACGTTAGTTCGTATGACGCAGGCGTGCTGGCGAACGATCTCGATCTTGCGCGATATTTTGAAGCGGCCGCCAAAGGCGCGAGGAAACCGAAAAACGTCGCCAACTGGATCCTGAACGACTTGCAAAACGCACTCAGCACAAACGGCAAGACGATCAACGATTGTCCGATCCAGCCAGAGGCACTGGATGAACTCGTCAATTTAATCGACAGCGGAAAGATCAGCGGCAAACAAGGCAAGGAAGTTTTCGCGGAAATGTTTGCTACCGGCAAAGGGGCCGCGGCGATCGTGAAGGAGGAGGGAATCGAGCAGTTGAGCGACGCGAGCGCGATTGAAAAGTTGTGCGACGAAGTGATTGCCGCGAATCTGAAGTCGGCGGCGGATTTTAAAGCGGGCAATCCGGCTTCACTCAATTTTCTCAAAGGCCAAGTGATGAAATTATCGAAAGGCAAAGCCAACCCACAGTTGGCCGGCGAAATTTTGGAGCGAAAATTGAAAGACTGAAGAAAACGTCCAACATCTAACGTCGAAGTCAGAAGTTGTAGGGCAACCGCATCGGTTGCCGGTCTTTTGATTTGGCAGGCGATGCGCCTGCCCTACAACGTGACGCGTAGCGGCCGTGAGAATTTTAATCGCCCCCGATAAGTTCAAAGGCTCACTCGACGCGCGCGAAGTTGCAGAAAATGTCGCAAAAGGTCTGCGCGAAGGTTTGCCTGAGGCGAAGATCGACATCATGCCGATGGCGGACGGCGGAGAGGGAACGGCGGAAGTGATTTGCAATGCGTTGGGCGGTTCCTGGTTGAAATGTAACGCACATGATCCGCTCGGCCGGAAGATCGACGCGCGCTACGTATGGATCGACAGAACGAAGGTTGCCGTGATGGAAATGAGTGAGGCGGCCGGGATGCGACGAGTCTTGGAAAGCGAAAGAGATCCGCTGCGAGCCAACACATTCGGGGTTGGCGAGATGATCTTAGATGCTGAGAAACGTGGCGCGGGCAAAATCATCATCGGGCTTGGTGGCAGCGCGACGAATGACGGCGGATCGGGAATGGCGCGCGCACTCGGGTTTCGATTTTTCGGGGGCCAGAAGCAACTGAACGGCGGAGTAAGCGAATTGCAAAAGATCACGCGAATCCAAAAGCCGAAAAATTTATCGCTGCCAAAGATTGTTGCCGCTGTCGATGTGAAGAATCCGTTACTTGGCGAAACTGGTGCGACGCGGGTGTTCGGTCCGCAGAAAGGTGCCACTAACGACAAAGTCGACATCTTGGAACGCGGACTCACCAGGCTTGCTGACGCCGTGGCAAAAGAATTCGGTTTCGATTATCGCGATGAGCCGGGCGCGGGCGCAGCGGGCGGGCTTGGGTTTGGTCTGATGAGTTTTTGTGGCGCGAAGGTTCGGGCGGGTTTTGATGTAATTGCGGACGCGGTAGCGCTTGAGTCGAAAATGAAAGATGCCGATCTTGTTGTTACGGGCGAGGGAAGTCTGGATCGCCAAACGCTGCAAGGGAAAACGCCTGCGGGGGTGGCGAAACTTGCGCGGAGGCTGGGCAGACGTGTTTACGCGTTTGCTGGGCGTGCCGATGAAGATCAAGAAGTGCGCAAATTATTTCACGAGGTTTATGTTGTTAGGCCCGCGGGAATGAACGAACAGGAAAGCGTGACGCGTGCGGCGGAACTGCTGGTGCAGAGTGCGAGAAAGTTGGCGGAGAGCCTGAAGAAAACAACGAGCGCCGAACCCAACACCCGGCGCAAAATAGAAACTGGCGGCGCTCTTTTAACCCGCGGTGATGCCGGAACGTCCAGTGAGGGCTGACTCGGAATCGTTGGAAAATGAGATTTTCTTCTTCGGGAACTAAACGATTATAGCCGGCGCATGCAGGACATCCCGCCCAACACGCTCACCCCATTTGTCTTTTCCGACCCGGGTGGCAAACGCTGGCCGCGCTTGCGGCTGGTGCTGCTGCTTTTGGGCGTGCTCGTTTTCATCGGCACGGTGCTATTCGTGCAGACACTTTTCGTCACGCCGCAACTGCGTGTCCCGTTTTCGTTGCGGCAGTTAAAAGGTCAGTTGAAAGCTTTGCAAAAAGTGAACCCGGCCGGTCCGGTCGCGCCGAGCTCATTACTCTGGCAAAAATTCGGCGCTGCTCGGCAAGCGGCAAAAAAACTCGGTGGCCCGACGCCAATCCCTCCGGCGCGGCCGCGAAAAAAAGCGCCGAACAACGAGGTGCGGCTGGCCTTTTATACGAACGGCGATCAGTATAGTTATTCATCGCTCGAGCAGCACGCGGCGCAGATCACGCATCTTTGTCCGGAATGGATGTCGGTGATCAACGGGATGGGCGATGTGCAAATCGATGCCGACAACCGTCTTCCGAAACTGGCTGCCAGCAAGGGAATCGCGTTGATGCCGCTGCTCACCAATCTCGTCGGCGACGCTTGGCAACCAGAGGCGATCGAGAATCTCGCCCACGGCCCGCAAGATCGACAAGATCGTTTCATTGCAAAAGTGATTTCGATTTTACACGAAGCGAAAGCCGCCGGGGTGGTGGTGGATTGGGAACAAATCGATCCGATTTACAAGAAAGAGATCTCCGCGTTCATCGACAAATTTGCCGATGCGTTGCACAACGATGACAAACAGCTTTGGCTCTGCGTCCAACCGGGACAAGACCTTGATTACATCGATTTCGATGAGTTGTCGGACAACGTAGATCGGTTCGTTGCCCTGCTGTTTGATGAGACCTCCGATGTCGATCCTCCCGGGCCGCTTGGCTCACGTTCGTGGTATGAAGGCTGGCTGCACGTATTGCTTGAGGGCACGGACCCGAGGCAATGGATCATTACACTTGGCAGTTATGGATACGATTGGACGATCGGCGGAAAAAAGGCGGAGCTGATCAGTTTTCCCGAAGCCATGAGCCGCGCCCACAATGCGGAAGTGGAAACGGCGGAAGTGGCGGCGCCAAGTTACAATCCTTATTTTTACTTTGAGGACGGGGACAAAGAGCACGCCGTCTGGTTCCTGGACGTGGTGACGTTCTTAAATGAACTGCGCGAAGTGCGTGAGCAAAAGGCCGGTGGTTTTGGGCTCTACCGCCTCGGCACGGAGGACACCGCGATTTGGGACGCGCTCAACGTTGGTCGCGACTTCAAGATGGACAATCAAACGCACCAATTGCTCGAGCTGTTAACGGGCACGGATACAATCACTGACGTCGGGCAGGGCGAAATCGTCACCGTTGATGAAACTCGCGCCGATGGAATGCGTGATCTTTCGGTCGACGCCCAAGGTTACCTCACCGCCAAATACATCAAGTTTCCAGAGTTTCCGACGCTCTACCATCAAGGTGCTGGCGCTGAGCACCAGGTTGCGATCACGTTCGATGACGGCCCCGATCCGCAATGGACGCCGAAGATCCTGGACATTTTGAGAGCGGCAAATGTGAAGGCCGCATTTTTCCTGGTGGGCGTGAACGCGGAACGTTACCCCAAACTCGTTAGGCGGATAGTCGATGAAGGACATGAAATCGGCAACCATACTTATTATCACCCGAACCTCGCCCTCTGCTGGCCCGAGCATGTCCGGCTGGAATTGAATGCCACGCAGTTGTTGCTGGAAACGATCACCGGCCGCGCAACCACGTTGTTCCGGCCACCGTATGCGGCTGATACAAGTCCCGCCCAAATCAGCGAACTCCTTCCACTCCAGATTGCGGAGGAACTGAACTATCTCGTTGTCATGGAAAATATTGATCCGCAAGATTGGGCCAAGCCGGGCGCGGACAATATCCTTCAACGCGTCAAGCAACAGCGGCACGATGGGAGCATTATTTTGCTCCACGATGCCGGCGGCGACCGGTCGCAAACGGTCGCAGCGCTGCCGCGCATTCTCGATTGGCTGCATACGCGGGGTGACACGGTAGTGCCCTTGAGCACGCTGCTCGGAACAACGCGCGATGCGCTCATGCCGCCGCTTCAAGGAAGCAATCCATCGCTGACGCGTTTAGTCAGCAGCACGGGCTTTCGCATTTTTCATGCGGTTGAGGAATTCCTTTGGGCGTTCATGATTGTAGCGACGGCGCTGGTGGTGGCGCGCACCTTGATTGTAATTTGGCTCGCATACCGTTTTCGGAGAGTGCCAAGGGCGGATTTTGCCGAGCCGGTCAGCGTGGTCATGGCGGCTTATAATGAAGGCAAGGTGATCGGCGGCACTTTGCGTTCGCTGCTCGATACTGATTACAAGGGCGAACTTGAGATCATTGTCGTGGATGACGGGTCGCGCGACGAAACGGCGGCCCAGGTTCAAAAGATCGTTTCTGTCGATGCGCATGTGCGTTTACTTCAACAAGAGAACCGCGGGAAAGCGCGAGCGTTGCAGCGCGCGCTCGCCGCCGTGCGCCACGGTGTTGTGGTTTTCATCGACGCGGACACGCACTTTCAGCGCGATACGCTTTCGTCATTGCTCGAACCGTTCGCGGACAAAAACATCGGCGCGGTTTCCGGTCACGCAAAGGTTGGCAATTTGCGGACGTTCATTGCGCGGTGCCAGGCATTGGAATACACGTGCGGCTTTAATCTCGACCGGCGTGCTTACACGCGTTGGAACTGCATCACTGTAGTGCCGGGCGCGATCAGCGCGATCCGTAAGAGCGCGATCGACCGAGCTGGCGGCCTTAGTTTGGAGACGCTGGCCGAAGATACCGATCTCACCCTGACGTTGCACAAAGATCGACAACGAATCGTCTATGTACCGCAAGCCGTCGCCTGGACGGAAGCGCCGGAAAGCGTGCCCACGCTGGCGCGACAGCGTTTTCGCTGGGCTTATGGCACTCTGCAGTGTCTCTGGAAACATCGTGACATGGTCTTCAACTGGAATTATCGCGCGCTCGGCTGGTTCAGTTTGCCCAGCATCTGGTTTTTCCAGATCATTCTCGTTGCTGTCACGCCAATGGTGGATTTGTTTCTACTTGGATCATTGCCGTTCGGCGCGTGGCGCGCGCTTCTGCCGTTTGTGATCACGTTCTTATCGATGGATGTGATCCTGGCCACGCTCGCCTGCATTCTTGAGCATGAGCCGATCCTGCGCGCCTGGCGCATCTTGCCGATGCGCTTGATTTACCGGCCGATGCTTAGTTACTGCATCTGGAAAGCAATCCTGCGAGCAGTGAAAGGTGCATGGGTGAGCTGGGGCAAACTCGAACGCACGGCCAGCGTGCCGGTGCGGGTGTAACGAGCCGACATTCGATGTTGGACGTTGGACGCTTGCCGCGCCCTAGCCTCGCGAAGGCGGGTTGGGCGTTGGGCGTTAGTCTAGCAATGTCGATCTTTGCGCTCACGTCGTGTAAAAAACAAGCGCTTCAAACTGCGCACATCGACCCGAACGGGGCGGTCGAAGTCGTAATTCCTGAACATGGCGCTTACACCGGCGCTTTCATGGATTTTGGTGACGAAGAGGACGACGTGACGCTGGAAATGATCGAAGATTTCGAGACGATGGTCGGTAAACATCAAGCCATCATTGCCTCTTCCAGTTATTGGGGTGAGCAAACTTTCCCGACGTCGAACTTGAATGTCATTTGGCGGCACGGCTCATTGCCGCTTGTCTTTTGGTCGCCCTGGGACAAGCCGTACGAACAAAATCGCGGGCCTGATCGTTTCGGTTTGTTCGAGATCATTAACGGCAGATGGGATGCGTACATTGACAAGTGGGCCGACGCAGCGCGCGCTTTTGGTCATCCGATGATTGTGGCTTTCGGCGTCGAAATGAATGGTGATTGGTTCCCGTGGTCCGGTATTTATTACGGCGGCGACGAATGGGTCAACGAACGAAAGAACTGGATGGGGCCCGAGAATTTCAAAGCGGCCTATCGGCACGTGGTCGATCGCGTTCGCGCGCGGGGGGCGACCAACATCAAATGGATGTTTCACACCAACAATTATTCCTATCCGATGGATACCTGGAATTTCGCTCCCGCCTACTATCCGGGCTCCGATTATGTCGATTGGTTGGGCCTGAGCGTTTACGGGCAGCAATTCAAAGACGAGCCGAATCCGGGTATTGGTTCGCTTGTAGATTGGCCGTATCAGGAGATGTGCGGACTCGACCCCAACAAACCGATCATGATCGCGGAGTGGGCAACCGGCGAATTTCCGCATTCGATTAACGAGCCTGGCATATATAAACCAGAGTGGATCAAACAGGCTTTGGAACTTTTTCGCGCGCGTTATCCGCGCATCAAAGCAGCGGTTTACTGGCACGAGCGCTGGCAGAACGCCGATCAGTCCTACAGCAACCTGCGCGTGAATTCCTCGGTCGAATCTCTGAATGCGTACCGCCAAGGCGTGGCAAATCCGGATTGGTTAGGCAATTTAATTCTGCGCGCTCTCCCAAATTCCAGATGATTGCAAGCCGTCTATGTCAGCCGCGAATGCTTTCGGGGTTGACAGAAACGCCCTGCAATTTAATGCCAGACAGAGAGAATCGCGCCGAGCAAGATGCAGCCCAGGACGTGATAGCTCGCGTCGATTAGCCAGACCTTAAACGGTTTCGATTCCCAAAGATGGATAATCGTCAATGCGGTGGCCGAAAAGCCGATACCGACACCCACGCCGAGCCGCGCCCCGTGCGCGAGATCAACCACATGGAATCTTTGAAACAGACGACCCATGATCGCGGCCGCAACCACGTTCGCGATAAACGTGCCGATCATCTTCGCCGCCATGCCGCCCTGCGGAAGCTTTATGCCAGTTTGCTCGATGCCGGCGCGCCAGATTTTTCCGAACAGCGCAACGTACCAGACCCAGCCGAGAACCCAATAGGCTACGCCCGCGCAGACGACTGCCAACCAGTTCATGCTTGTTATCCAGTCCATGCGCGCCGTTTTCGCAGCTGCAGCGTCGTCGATCAAGCAAAATCCGCGTAGCAGGCGAACTGTAGCCGAGGTCGCCGACCTCGGCCCTTATGGACCGTTGCAAGGCCCCGGTCGGCGACCAGCGGCTACAACAAACATTTCCGATCAATTAGACAAAATCAGCGGTTGGCGGCGTCTCAATTATAAAGACCGTGAAAAGGTCATGGAGACTGTTGCTACCGATGAAGAGTGGAGAGTTTGCTTCTCCCGACTCGTGCCGGGTCTGCTGCTGTTTGCCCGGCAGTGGGTCCGTTCGCCAGCCGACGCTGAAGATGTTGTTCAGGAAGCATTCGTTCGTTTTTGGCGACGCAATCACAGCATTGTCAATCGCGCACTGCTTTATGCAACGGTTCGCTCCATTGCGCTCGATTTCCTCCGTCGCGATAATCGCCGCGCGCAACGCGAGTCCAATGCTTCATCCGAAATGGATCGATTCGTTCAGCCGAGATTCGCGCTCGAAGACGAATCGGAGCGACTGCTGGCCGCAGCGGTTGATGGTCTGCCCAAAGAACAGCGAGAGGTGCTGGTCATGAAACTTTGGAACGAACTCACCTTTGCCGAGATCGGCAGCGTGCTCGGTATTTCACAAAACACCGCAGCGTCGCGCTATCGCTACGCGCTCGGCGCCTTGAAAAAAAATTTTATCCTGCAATGAACGAATTTTCAGAACTCGAAGAGCAGCTACGCAAGCTGCGCCCGCTTGCGCCTTCGGAAGATTTGATTGCACGGATCGAATGCGCGCTGGCCAAGCCGGTGAATTATAGGAATAGGGCGTCCGCCGCGGCGGACGCCAGCCCCAGATGGCGATGGCCGTGGCATTTCATAGAATCGCCTTACCGGGTGTCGCTTGGCTTTGGTTTGGCGGCAGCGGCTACACTTTTGATCTTTGCACGCGTTGAGCTGGAGAGCCCGAAACAAGAGATCGGTACGCTTGCTTTGCGTGCGCCGGCATCAGTTGTTCCATCGAGAGATAGCTCCGCGGAGTTTGTTCCCGCAGATCTCACGCATGTCGTTTACAACACGCGCGATGAAGGATTGCTTTTCCCGAGTGGCTCCGATCGGCCGATGCGGCGCGTGCGCTCACAAACGCGCGAGACTTTGCAATGGCGCAATCCGAAGACCGGCGCTTCGCTGCGCGTTTCGTATCCCGGCGAGGAGATCTCTCTCATTCCAATTTCGGGCGAATGATTTTTCGCCAGACAAAATTATGAAAAGAAACCTAATCACAACTGTCGCCGGCGTGGCGTTCATTTCCGTCACAGCATTTGCGCAAACGCCGCCCAACCCCCCAAATCCACCTGCTCCGCCCGCGCCGTCAGGGCCAGCGGGTCGACACGAAGATCGACACGAGAAAAAAGTGCCGGTCACATTTCTGGGGATCGAAACATCCGAAGTTCCGTTGGTGGTCAGCGAGCAGCTCGGCTTACCGAAAGGTTTCGGCCTGGTTGTCGATTATGTCGTTCCTGATGGACCGGCTGCGGCTGCGGGCGTTCGCCAAAACGATATCTTGAAAATGTTGAACGATCAGATTCTGACGGACCCGGGTCAGCTCGCCAAACTGGTGCGCAGCTTTTCAGAGGGAACAAACGTTACTTTCACCGTTTTGCGCAAAACCAAGGAAGAGAAAATCACGGTTAAGCTGGCAAAGAAAGAAGTGCCCGAACGCGAGCTGCGGCCGCACCACGGGCACGGCTTTCCACTTGGCGATCATGACCTCGGCGATTTGGGAATGAATGAGCTGGGAGAGCGGATGAGCGAGTTGAAGGAGCAACTCGGTGATGAAAAGCGTGGAACGATTCACGATGCTGTGATGAAAGCCCGCGAACAGGTAATGCGCGCGCGAGAGCAAGCGCGCGAGACGAGCAGGCGGGCCGAAGATCAAGTCCGTATTTTGTCCAGGGATTGGGACGCGATTAAATCCACAAAGATCGACATTGGCAAAGCGCAGATCGTTTGCTCCGATGACAAAGGGGAACTGCGCATTGAAAACATTGACGGCAAAAAGATCCTGATCGCGAAAGATCCGAAGGGGCTTCTCTTGTTCAGCGGCCCGGTCGAAACGAAGGAAGACCTTGATAAAGTCCCGGTGGACGTGCGTCAGCGATTCGAAAAACTGCAAGAACACGATCTCCCAGCAGTTATTTCGCCGAACGACGCGGCGAAAGGTGCTCCGTCAACTGATAATGATGACAATGAGGAAGAAGACGAAACTTCGTCGATGGAGGAAGTTTTAATCCATCGCGTTGTCGGTGCTCCGATCTTTTTGATTTGAGGGAGAGAGACTCCGCCGAGCCTCTTAACCTGGCCCGGCCCGCCGCTCGGCGGAGTTTTCCTTGTCGATCTTAAACAGCCGGCTTTATAACGCTCCGGGTGAAGATTGGCGTGTTTGTACGTGTTCTTGTTTTTTTTGCCATCCTTGTCGCATCTGAAATTTCCTCGGCGCAAACGCCCGGATCTTCACCCGCGGCAACCCCCTCACTTGAGCAGCGCGTTGCGGACCTGGAGGCTTATGTGAACAATTCCGCGCGCGGCGCGGACGCGGCCAACCCGCAGACGCTTTCCAACATTTCCGGTCCCGGCCCCGGTCACAATGGCTGGATGATGACCTGCACCGCGCTCGTCCTTTTCATGACGTTGCCGGGCCTCGCCCTTTTCTACGGCGGACTCGTTAGGCAAAAAAATGTTTTGTCGATCCTGGCGCAATGCCTTGGCATCGCCGGGTTGGTCGCGATTCTTTGGTGGGCCGCTGGTTATTCGCTCGTTTTCTCGCACGGCTCCCCGTTTTTCGGCGGCTTCAATTTTGTTTTGCTGCGCGGAGTCGATTCCCAACCAAACGTCGATTACTCCTACTGGGTCTCGCAGAATGTCTTCGCGATGTATCAACTCATGTTCGCGATTATCACTCCGGCGTTGATCATCGGAGCAGTCGCGGAGCGAATGAAATACGCGGCTGTGCTCGTGTTCGTCGCCGTCTGGATGTTTGCAGTTTATTTCCCGCTCGCTCATATGGTCTGGGGGATAGACGGTTGGATGAACGGCCTCTTGAACTCAGGGTCGAAAATCCACGCGATCGATTTTGCCGGCGGCACCGTCGTGCACATGTCGTCAGGGTGGTCGGCACTCGTGCTTTGCCTATTGCTCGGGCCGCGGCTCGGCTTCCGCAAGGAAATACTCGCGCCGCACTCAATGGTGCTTTGCATGGTCGGCACCGGAATGCTTTGGGTTGGTTGGTACGGATTTAATGCGGGGAGCGCGCTTGGCGCGGACGCGATTTCGGCGAACGCATTTGCTACGACAACGCTAGCCACGGCAGTCGCGTCGTTCACCTGGGCGATGCTCGAATACACCTTGCGCGGCAAACCAAGCGTCCTCGGATTTTGCTCTGGTGCAGTCGGCGGACTTGTCGTCATTACGCCGGCGTGCGGCTACGTCAATCCAAGCGGCGCGATCATCATTGGCATCGCGGCAGGAATTATTCCGTTTTTTGCCTGCACGAAACTGAAATCCTGGTTTCACTACGATGATGCGCTTGACACGTTCGGCGTACATGCCGTTGGCGGGACTCTCGGGGCGTTCCTCACCGGCGTGCTTGCGACCACCAGTGTGAATCAGAACCTGACAAAACTCACCGGACACGCGTTGTGGTTCGAACAACTGAAAGCAATTGCAATCACGATTATCCTGGCGGTCGGCGGAACAGCCATCATTGGATCGTTAGTCAAAGCCGCAATCGGTTTACGCATTGCGCCGGAGGTTGAACGGCAAGGCCTCGATATTAACGAGCACGGCGAAGAAGGCTACATGACGTCAGGATAACAAAACGACGCTGCCTGACCTAACGCATGCATCAGGACGAAGAACATCTCCGCTTGCTGTCGATCTTTCATTGCATTGTAGCCGGTTTGGCTGCGCTCTTTTCCTTTCTCCCACTGCTCTACACTGGCATGGGCGCGCTTTTCATCTGGGCTGCGCCGCACCCCAATCCGAAGCAAGCCGGAGAACCGCCGCCGGAATTTCCAATCAGAAAATGCCGGCGGAGGGACTTGAACCCACACACTCTTGCGAGTACTGGATTTTGAGTCCAGCGCGTCTGCCATTCCGCCACGCCGGCGTTTCGTCTCGCGTTAGGAACATAGACATTTTGTCTGTGCGGCCAACAGGCATGTTGCCTATTTGGGTTTGGAGGCAAACGGGCTACAAGGCCGTTGGGCGCACAGGTTGAAAACCTATGTTCCGACAACCTCCAGCGGTTGCAAGCTGCGCGGCGGCCCAAAAATTTCGCGCAAAATAATCGCGTTGCGCAAACCAGATGTCGATCTTAGCAATGCGGCGATATCCGTTTCTGTTTCCCCGGGCCTCGTCATCGGCTGAGTGGCAATCGTATAGGCTTCCGCCGGCGTCTCGATGATCATGGGCGGCTCTGCCGGGATCGTCCCTTCATGAACCTCGAATGACGCTGGCTCCGCTAGCTTTGGCACCAAAACTTTTCTTTCAGGCGGTCCAGGAGTTTGCCCGGGATAATTTATTTTGCGCAGCCATCCTCCCGGTTGACCAACGGTCTCCACATGCAAAACCCCTTTGCGTTTACGCCGTTCTTCCGGCGTGAGAGTTCGCAGTGGAACTGGGAACGGTCGCATACTCGGCGGAGGTTGAATCGGCGCGACCGGTCGCGGCGGAACGTGCGTACGATGAACAACATGCGGCGGCGGTGTCGATCCCGGCGGTTGACCAAGCGCTTCGAGAAATTTGCGAATGCGCTCCTCATCCGTTTCGGTCTGCGTCCGTGGCAATTGCGGCGGAGCGCCGGTCGGTCTTCGCTTTGTCTCGCCGGAATCTTTGCTCGCTTTGCTCGCAGCTCTGGTCAGCAACTGGAACAAAAGCGCGACGGCGATAAACAAAAGGAAAAGCAGATTTTCGATATGAATCGCGAGCATTTGGTTAAATCGTCAATCGTTTACTCGTTAGAGCGTTGAAGCGTTGAAGCGTTAGAATCAATCAGCTCTCGCTTATCACGTTCACGTGCTTCCCTCCGGACGCGGCTTGTCGGTGCCCGCGATCGATTCGCGCATACTGGTGTCCGCCTGCACGTTTTTCATCCGGTAATAATCCATGACACCGAGATGACCCGAGCGAAAAGCTTCGGCCATCGCCAACGGAACTTGTGCTTCGGCCTCAACCACCTTCGCACGCATCTCCTGCGTCTTGGCGCGCATCTCCTGTTCGACGGCTACCGCGGCTGCGCGACGCACTTCCGCTTTCGCCTGGGCCACCCGTTTGTCCGCGTCTGCCTGTTCGCTTTGCAATTTCGCGCCGATGTTGTCGCCTACATCGACATCGGCGATGTCGATCGACAAAATTTCAAAAGCCGTATTGCTGTCGAGTCCCTTGGCCAGCACTGCTTTGGAAATGCGGTCCGGATTTTCCAGCACGTCTTTGTAAGAATCAGCCGATCCTATCGCGCTGACGATGCCTTCTCCAACCCGGGCGATGATTGTCTCCTCGGTCGCGCCGCCGACAAATCGATCAAGATGCGAGCGCACCGTCACTCGCGCTTTCACTTTCGCGCCGATCCCATCCTTGGCTACGCCATCGATCGTGGGCCGACCCATCGCTGGGTTGGGCACGTCGATGACTTTCGGATTAATGCTGGTCCGGACTGCTTCAAGAACCGTTTTGCCGGTTCCTTTGGTGGCCAGGTCGATCGCGCAGGCGCGATTGAAATCGAGCGAGATGCCGGCTTTATCAGCGGCGATCAAGGCTAGGATCACCTGATTCACATCGCCGCCGGCCAGATAATGCGCTTCCAGTGGATCGCTCGGAACGTCGATACCCGCTTTCACGGCTGTGATGCGACTGTCCACGATCAATCCCACCGGCACTTTGCGCAGTCGCATCCCGACCATCTTACCCATGCTGACTGGTGCGTTTGCGATGCGCGCGCGCAGCCAAATCCCGAAAAAGTTGAAAAGTATGACCGCAAAAACAAACCCGAAGACCGCGAGGACCGCGATCCCGACAAGGTAAAGAGCATCCATAATTTGTTAAGCGTAGCGTTGTCGTGGCAGTTGTATCAACCCCGAAAGCATTCGGGGTCAAGCGCTCCCCCAGCGCCATCGCTACAGCTTTTCGTTGCAATCGCTGTGAGAGGGAATACGCATTGCGCATTGTTACGACCGATTTCCGAAAAGGTCTGAGAGATAAATGGCGTGCGCAGCGTCGTAAACGCCATGGCCAATCAGAACGATCCACAAGTTTCGGCGCAACGCCATGTAAACCAGGCTGAAGAAGATGCCCAGAAACGTTGTCAGCAAGATCCCGTATAGATGTTGATAGGCGTGAGACAGGCCGAAAACGCCGGCTTGCAGCACCAAAGCTGCCGCAATTGCAGCGGTTGACCCACCGAAAAGCTTCGTTAGGCGGAGAAAGAGAAAACCGCGAAAGATAAATTCTTCAACCGGGCCCACGACCAGCACGCTAATCGTGACACGTTCGGCCAGGAGTGCCGGATTGCTTTTCAGTTCAGCCGCCATGTCGCCGAGGCGATTAGCGCCATAGCCGAGTCGTTCCAAACTGACGACGAGCATGAACACAACAGCGGCCACGAGCACGCCGTAAAGTATTGTGCGACCTACGCTGACAGGTCTGTTCAGGCCAACGTCGGAAAGTCGCTCACCGTTGATTCTCACCAGAAGGCCGGCGAAAACAGTCCATGCAATAAAGATCAATCCAGTAGCAACGATGCGGTTGGTGCCAACAACACGGAGGCCCGCACTAACCATGAACCGTTCGACCAGAGGTGGAATGAGAACGACGAAAGCCAAAACAGCGACGATCTCCGTGAGGTCTCGAAGTGCGGTTCGTGGCGTCCACTTCTCCACGGTGGACTCGTAAAAAAAACCAGGGGGACCGTCAATGTTTCGTTGCAATCGGCGAGAGACGGAATACGCATTGCGCGTTGTGACAACGAAGAATGCGAGAGTCACCGTGGTTGGCGCTTCCGGCTCCGTCGGCGAAGAACTGGTGCCTCTGTTATTCGCGCATCCACATGTCGATCTCGTCGCGGCAACGTCACGGCAATCTTCTGGCAAAGCTCTCGCGCAAGTTTTTCCGCGCTTCTCGCGTCACGAAAAAGCCAAGACGCTGAAATTTTCCAATGCCAATCCGAAGCGGCTGGCTCGTGACGCGGAGATCATTTTCCTCGCGCTGCCGCATGGCCTCGCGGCTGAATTTGCGAAGCCGCTCCTCCAAGACGGCGCTCGCATTGTCGATCCGGCTACCTTAGGCGGATGAGTGGGATGCAGAACTTTCGCAAAAAAGGTTGTAGTGGTGCTTGCATCGAGCGCCAAATTAGATGTTCAGGCGTTTGGCGCAAACGCCTCTACAACCTCATCGCCGGGAATTTTCCTCGTTAAGCTGATGGAAGAGATCATTTCCAAAGCCGCGACGTTACTCGAAGCGCTGCCTTACATTCAACGCTTTCGCGGCCAAGTTTTTGTCGTGAAATATGGCGGCAGTTTTATGGATTCGCCCGATCCCGAAGAGCGGCACCGCGTCGCGCGTGACATCGTCTTTCTCGAAGCAGTCGGAATTAATCCAGTCGTCGTGCACGGTGGCGGAAAAGCGATCACACGGGCGCTGGAAGAGGCTGGAGTGAAAGCGGAATTTGTGCGTGGCCATCGCGTCACTAATGCAGCGACAGCTGAAATCGCTGAGCGCGTTCTTTCGCGCGAGATTAACCTCGAAATTGTAAAGGCGATCCACGATTTTGGAGGCAAGGCGCGCGGCTTTTCTGGGGCGGATATCTTTCGTTGTCGAAAATTTTCGCTCAAGGATGAAAGCGGCCCTGATATCGATCTTGGGTTCGTCGGTGAAGTTATCGATCTCAATGTGGATCCGCTGCGCGAATGCATCCGGCGCAGGGTGACCCCGGTAATCAGTCCGACTGCGCGCGGGCGTGGAAAAATTTACAATTGCAACGCCGATATCGCGGCAGCGAAAACGGCGATTGCATTGAAGGCGCGCCGGCTGGTTTTCATGAGCGACATGCCTGGTTTGCTTCGCGATCCGCGGAATCCGCGATCACTCATGAGCCACCTGAGCCTCGCCGAAGTGCCTAAGCTGAAAAGAGCGGGCGTGGTCGATGCAGGGATGATGCCAAAAGTAGACAGCGCAGTTGCGGCCATCGAAAGCGGCGTTGAAAAAGTTCAGTTTGTCGACGGGCGAACTCCGCATTCGGTTTTGGTGGAGATTTTTACAGACGCCGGCATCGGGACGGAAGTGGTTTTGTGATCAAAACAGAGAACATCCAACATCTAACGCCGCGGAATTTTCCGGCGTGCCGGTGGTGAATGCGCTGACGGACGATGAACATCCGTGCCAAATCCTGGGCAGACATTTTTACGGTCGTCGAAAAGCGCGACAAGATCGACAACAAAGTCATTACGTTCCGGATACGGAGCAGTGAACACTGCGCGCTCGTGGCTATTTGCGGCAGGCAAACCTGATTTCGAATTACGCATCGCGGCGCCGAAACCAATACCGGCCGAACCGGAAATTGCCGGAGCGCGCGGGCGGGCGCGTTGTTTGGACCGAAATATCAGTGTAAAGCACGTCGGCGTTGTGTGGCGCCGTCGACACGACACAATTTTCGAGCAGGCGGAAAATCGGCTCCATGTCCAAAAAGCTGTCCTGGCGGAGCTGGCAAGTGCGATGAAATCGTCGCGATAATGCTGTAGCCACCCGTCTGCTTGCTTTGCCGAGACCTCTCCCAAAGGCAGGTTGCGCGTTGATGTGGTGAGCCTGCACGGCCCCGACAGCGGCCGAGAACCGTTTAGGCAAAAGCCGAGGAAGCGGCCAGATGCACAATCAACGTCGAGCAGTTAAGTTGTTTGACCGGACACCCACTGCACGGCAAAACGCGCGACCTGACGCGCATTTTTCAGGTTGAGTTTTTCTTTGATGTGAGAACGATGCGTCTCGACGGTCTTCGGACTCAAATGCATGTCGGCGGCAATTTCTCGCACATCGCGCCCTTTGCCGATTAACTCGAGGACCTCGAGTTCACGATCGCTCAATTGCTCCATCACATCTTTCTTCGGTTCGTTGGGACCATGCGCGAATTTCGCGATTACCTCGGAGGACATCGCTGCGCTAAGATAAGGCCGGCCGGCGAAAAGCTCGTGCAGCGCGTAAATGACATTCTCGAGCGCTTCCTGTTTCATCACGTAACCTTGCGCGCCGGCGCGGAGCGCCCGCAACGCGTAGAGCGACTCGTCGTGCATCGAGAGCACCAGGATCAATAACTTTGAAAATTCAGCACGAATGTTTTTAATCAGCTCCAGGCCGTGCGCGCCGGGTAAGCTAAGATCGACAATTATCAGATCAGGCTTGATTTTCCTGACCACGTCCAATGCTTCGCGTGCGTTGGCCGCTTCTCCACAAACAGCGAGGCCTTGATGGGAATTGATCAATTGTTCGAGTCCTTTCCGAAAAAGCGGATGATCATCGACAATCACAATACGCTTCGCGTTCGGCGGATCACATTTCGGGTTGTTGTTGGTCGAGCGTACGCGCTTCACGTCAGGACTTCAGGGCGTGTTGCTCAAACGCACGGCAACATCTCACGCTGGGGTTTTCCTCCTTTGTCATTCCGAGCGGAGTCGAGGAATCTCTCATTTTAAGAATTTCCAGCAGCAAGAGATGTCTCGACTGCGCTCGACATGACAAAAAGAGCATTTGGGCAACAGCCCCTTCAGTTTTCGCTCTAGCCAGGCTGTATCTCTCGCCCTGCCTGCCATGCCGAAGCCTCGGCGAAGAGCGGTTGGGGCAGTGTCGAAGTAATACAGACGAGTGATCCAGAGGGAGTCCGAATTTCATTTTAGCTGCGGTAGAGAACAGACCACGCGCGCGCCGCCGCTCCGGGGAGACTCCAATCTCAACCGCGCTCCGATCGCTTGGGCGCGATACTGCATTATGTGTAAACCTAATCCGCATCCCGTATTTGTTTTTGCGCCAAAACCAACGCCATTATCGGTCACGGTAAAAATCAGGCCGTTTTTTCCGTGCCAACCCTTTAACACAATCTCCGTGGCGTTGGCGTGCTTGTTCGCGTTCAACAGCGCCTCGCGCAGAATCCGATAAAGCTGCGAAGCGACTCGGTTGTCCTCGATGTTCAGCTCGGTTGCCAAATCGAAGCGACATGGTACTCTCCAGATTTCTCGCTCTGTCAGGGCCCGCAGCGCCTCGGCCAATCCAGCGGCGTCCACTTCTCCCTTATGTAAATCGTGGGCGATGTTGCGCGCGTCCATAACCGACTTGTTGATCAGTTGCGCAATTTTTTCCAAGTCTTCAACCTGGGCGACGCGATGATTTTTCAGACGCAGCGCGGTGGCACGGGCCATGAATCCGATGGCTGTCAATTGTTGGCAGAGACCATCGTGCAATTCCTGACCAAGGCGTTGTTGCTCGCGATCGCTGATTTCGAGAATTTGGCCTTCAAGGCCTCGTCGCAGATTAATCTCGTCCTGCAGCTCGACGTTGGCCGCATGCAGCGCGTTGGTGCGCTGTTGCACAAGTTCTTCCAATAGCTCTCTCGCTCTTCGCAGCGCGGCTTCGGCTTTTTTTCGCGACGTGATATCCACGACAACGACGACTGCGGACTTCACCTTCCCTTCGGTGTCACGGAGGGGCGAAGCGCTCACGCTCGCCCAAATGGTCGAACTATCTTTGCGGACGTAACGTTTTTCGGTTTCGTACGGTTTGGCTTGCTTGACCACTCGGTCGAATAAGGCAGCGGCTTTCTTTCCGTCAGCCCGGTAGGTAAATTCGTGAATGCGTTTGCCGATTAACTCGGATTCTTTATAGCCTAGCATTCCGCAGAATTTTTGATTCACAAACAAGAGGCGCCCGCTCAAGTCGGATCGCGCGATGCCTGCCGTAGCCTGCTCGACAATTGCCCGGAGCCGCTCCTCCGACTCACGCAATCCCGTCTCTGCGCGTTTTCGTTCGATGCCGAGGGCAAGCTGCCCGCCGACGTTGAGGGCAACGCCGATCTCATCATGGGTAAAAACATGCGGCGAATTGTAATAAGTCATGAACTTGCCGATCAATTTTCCCTCTGCCACCAGGGGGATGAACGCAGCTGCGCCAATTCCCTCGCTTTTGATCGTCTTTTTCAATTCCTGCGGAATATCGGCAAGATCGACATCAGCGATGCAGACCGGCTGCGGATCTTTTTGATTTGGTTTCCAGGGTGAATGCCCTTCCACTGCTTTGCGATAGCGCGCTGACAAACCCCGCCAATAAACGAAACGCATGACCCCCTGCTCGTCGAAAAGCAAAACAGACGCGCGGTCGCAAAGCAACGCCTCCAAGATCGTATCCACCGCTGCTTCGTAGATTTCGTCCAATGATCTCGCGTTGGAGCGCCGTTCCACGAAGCGGTAAAGGGCTTCTCGTTGGCCTGCTAGATCAGCCAAAGCCTGCTGGTTTTTTTTGCGCTCAGTAATGTCGTAAAGGCAATTGATCGCCCCGATGATCTTGCCGGAGTCATTCTTCAAAACTTCTGGCGCCGGAATGACGCTCCGGCGCGTGCCGTCTGGACGTTCGACGATGATTTCCAAATCTTTCGATTCCAGTGTTTCGCCACGCAACGCCCGCGCCGTCGGGCAGTCTTCATGAGGCATGAAACGGCCATCAGGATAGTAGATTTTGTAGGAGCCGCAGAACCGCGGCTCTGCCCCGTTGCGGCCCGGGTCGCGTCCCCATAACTCCGCCGCGCGGCGATTATATTCCTGGATGATTCCTTTCGCATCACATGCGTAGACGGCCAGCGGTACCAGATCGAACAACGTTCGGTAGCGGAGCTCGCTTTCTCGCAATTCCGCTTGTGCTTCTTTGCGCTCGCGCAAAGCCATGTTCCGCTTGGTGGTGGCGGCGCGTTTGGAATTGGCTACCTTTTTGCGGTTTTGCTCTGCTTGGCGCGCGTTGGTTTTTTGTGCCATTTGCCCGTTTTTATGTTAGTTGCGGCCGGCGGGTGAGACAAGCCGCAAAGCTGGGGTGGCGTGCGGATTTGGCAGGCATTCAATTCGTTAATTTTATAAAAACAGCATTGTTGCTGAGGCGGCGAACATGATGAAACACGTCGCTCCGACTATGATTCGCGAAAGCCACGAGCTCGGCTCGTGCTGCGTCAATGCGTGGCTCGAAGCAACGATCAAGATTCCAATCAGAAGAAAAGGCGCGAGCACACCGTTGATGACCGCCGACCAATAGATCGCTTTCATCGGATTGACGTCGGCAAAATCCATCCCGATCCCGATCAGCGTGGAAGTGATAAGCACGCCGTAGAAATAACGCGCCGATGCGAGCAGCCCGAGCGTGTACAGCATTGCGGCGAGTTTGCCGGCCAGCGGACGCAACGCCTCCGCTGCCTGCTGGGAGGTTTCCATGTCGGGCTTTCCGTGGGTGTGCAACGCGAGCGCTGTCGTCAAAATGATGAAATACATCACGGCGTTGGGGTAAAAGTTGGCGGTGCCGACATCCAGTTCGCGTTTGGTTGCGCGCTCTCGTTGAACAAGCAACCGGCGCCCCATTACTTTCTCTTCTTCGACTTCCTGCGGTGCCTGCCAGAAGAACAAACAAGGCGTGATCGTGGTCCCGAGCACGGCGACCAGATTTTGCCACCCAGTGTGGTCTTCGGGCCACGAATCGGCGACCGTGACTTCGGCGGCGATCTAATGGATCGCCCCCCGAAGTCGGGCCGTGAATCAAGCAGCCTTTCATAGTCTGCTCGTTCCCTCATGGATACGTGCGCAGAGTCGAAGGCGGATTGGAAAATTCCTCTCCTTGATCTGCGCGAACGAATTGAGCGTCAGATCGCGTTCAGGTTTTTCAGTGCTTAAACCGCTCCCCTTTGCTCTGCCGACAAAAGGGCTTGCAGATCTTTCGGTAGAATGCGCATGACCTTGTCACCCCAGCGGTAATCGTATGCGTCGCCTGATCGCCGGCAGCCAATTTTAACTTCCAACCACGATTGGCCGGTCAATCCACGCATTCGCCCGCCAGAGGCCTGCGTTTTCTCCCTATAACGCAGGTCGCTCTTTCACCGATTGTGAACCGAAGCGATTTGTCCTAAAATTCTTTCCATCGAAACCGCGATCCCGATAAGATTTAATACCGACGACAAACTACTGGCTTTGCGCCGGTTTGACCGACAGGGAGGATGGACCTCGTTGGATCACCGCAGGTTTTGCCTGCGCTGCCAGCGCGAATTCAGCGGCCGGCAGATCGACATCGTGGGCGGTACGCGCGGGAGCGGTCGATTGCGTTTGCTTTGTCCAACCGACGGTTGCAACTCCACTTGCCAAGACTGGGTCCGCGCCCGCTCGAGCGAGAAACCGGTCCGCGTCAGCCATAACGGACATGTCGTGCGGCTTATGCGCAGGCATCCCGCCGTTCCGGTAGAAACCGGTCCGTCGCAATCTGGAATGGGCGCCGGCGCGATGCTCAAGAGAGTCACGCGTTTATTTCGTCCTCCGCGGGCAGCATCGCGCGCCTAACGATTCACACCTCGTCGTAACCTGGAACTCGGCCGCGCGTTCGCAATCTAATTGCTGGGAGGCGCAATTTCTTGCGGTCAGCCGTGCTTCCCCGAATAATTAATTACCGAGGCGTTCCCATGGCAAAGTGCGAGACTTGCGGAAACGATTACGACAAAACATTTACTATGACAAAAACAGCAGAGCGCATGTATTCGATAGTTTCGAATGCGTGGTGCATGCGCTCGCGCCAAAATGCGCGCACTGCGATTGCCGCATCCTTGGCCATGGCGTGGAGACTGGGGGCAAGATTTATTACTGCGCCCACTGCGTGAATCAATCCGGACCGACCGGATTGAAAGATCGCGCGTGAATTTGCGGCCCTCTTCGCCCAATCAGCCTGAATGACAAGGCCCTTGGCACTAAGGGTTTCTCTGATGGTTTAATTCGGCCTCCCTCCGATTGTATTGCGCCTAACAACTGTCATGATTCCGCCCACCAATGGCACTCTTGCCGCTACTCAAACTATCGGATGAAGAAAAGCTGGCGGCGTTACAGCGCCTCGACCAATTCCGCGAATGGCGTTCGCTGGACGAGCGGCGCTACTGCCTGAGTTGCGGCGCTTTGATTAGCGGCCGGGAAATCCAGGTGGTGGGAGGTTCGCGCGGGACGGGACCGCTTCGCGCCATTTGCCCGACCCGAAACTGCCACGCAATTCCGATGGATTGGGCGCTGCCAACCGATGAAGTGCTGGCAGTCGTGCGAACTCATTCCGCCAGGAATCCCGCGCCAGCCTGAGGCTGCGCCGGGCACGAAAATTCGGTCGCTGCCCGGTTGCGCAATATGGCGAGACATTTTCGGCGGTCGAGCGCCCTCATTTTCAAGGACATAGGAGTTTGACCGACGAGCTAATCGGCTTGTTGACCGATTGTTACCCTTTCGTTGCTCTGCATGTTGTTGCCATGCAAACAAATAATTCGAGAAAGGAGACGGCAAAATGTTAAGGCCAGAGGTAGACTTTACCGGCCTCTCGCGCGTTTCTGACGAAGCGCTCATGAAGGCAATTACGCGACGTCAGCCGAAAGCGCTGAACGAATTCTTCTCGCGCCATGGCAACCGTATCAAGTCGGTCATCGGCAGCGTTGTGCACGAAGAAGGCGATGCCGATGATGTGCTCCAGGAAATACTCATCCAAGTTTGGCGCGAGTCTGGACGTTACTCGCCCAAGGCCGGCAAGTTGCTTGGGTGGGTGGTCACACTAGCGCGCCGGCGTGCGATCGACCGGTTGCGGCGCAAACAAGCGTATTGTCGAGCGAAAGAACGCTACGAGGCCTACCTGGATCGACAACCGGAGACCGCGCTCGCGCCAACTTCTTTTGATGAAATTTCGCGGGTGGATCTACGTCGCTATCTTCATCGCCGATTGAGAGCTCTTCCGCGTTATCAGCGGCAGGCGATCGAGCTTTCGTTTTTCACCGGGTTAAGTCACCGCGAAATCGCCGCGGTCACACGCGCGCCGCTCGGCACGGTCAAAACCCGTCTGGAGTTGGGTTTGCAAAAATTAACCCAATCGTTGCGGCCAATTCGCTACAAAATTTCATAAATCAGGGCGCCGGGGCTTCGAACAACAGGCATTGCGTGTCGGAGTCCCGGCAGGGATTTTTATAGCCCTCTTAGCGCTTGTCGATCTTTCGTTTCAGAAATAATTCGCGAGCTGGCGCTGTAATTTTTCCGTGCTCGTGCTAGTTTTGCTGAAATGGATACGCCTCAAATTACCGCTTATCTGAAGACTTATTGTGGTTGGAGCGCTGGCGTGCGCGCCGTTCTCTCCAAATACAATTTGAAATACATGGAGAAAGACATCATTCAAAATCCAGCCTTCCGTTGGGAGATGGAAACGAAAAGCGGCCAGCCACTTTCGCCGTGCATCGAGATCAATGGGCAGATGCTGGCTGACGTGAGCGGCGAAGAAATCGAGAGATATTTGATCGACAATAAAATTGTGCGGCCGAGCGAAGCGCAAACCGATGTGCCGCTCAACGCTCCTTGCGCCACTGAGCAGCACGAGAGCAACGTGAAACTGAATTTTTAGGTCGTTAAAAAAGTTACAACGTTACAAAAGTTAAATCGTTGAACTCCTGAGGGGTTAGAACGATGAAATTGCTCGCGCGCGCGGGTTCGCCAAAGAAACGCGGTAAACTTTTTCGTTACGGCTGGAAGATCGGCTTGTTCGGCCTCATCGCGGCGGCTGGTGTGAGCGTTCTGGTTTTTTACGGGGTCTGGGCGCAGACCTTTGACATGAAAAAAGTCGGCGAAATGCCGGAGCGCAACACCGTTTTCGATGTCGATGGGAAAATTTACAGCCGGCTCGCCGGAGCAAACCGCCTGAAAGTTTCTCTGAGCGAAGTCTCACCATTTTTCATCGATGCATTGCTCGCGCGCGAGGACACCCGTTTTTATCAGCACAAGGGAATCGATTGGCATGGAATCATGCGCGCGCTCGTACGCGATCTTCTCAGCGGCTCGGCCAAAGAAGGGGCCAGCAGCATCACGCAGCAGCTCGCCCGCAACAGCCTTCCGCTCGGTGGCCGCACCATCAACCGGAAAATTTTGGAAGCGATGGTTGCTTTGCGCATCGAGCAAAAGTTCACCAAGCAGCAAATCCTCGAGCTCTACATCAACCGCATTTACTTCGGTTCCGGCTGCTACGGCGTCGAGACCGCTTCGCAGGCGTATTTCGGAAAGAGCGCTTCGAAATTGAATCTTTCTGAAGCCGCACTGCTCGCCGGCTTGATTCGGAGCCCGAACCGCTTTTCACCGCTAAAAAATCCCGAGGGCGCGGCGCTTCAGCGCAACGCGGTCTTGGATCGCATGGCCGAGTTGAAAAGAATTTCGACCGCGCAAGCTCAGCAGGCCAAGCTCGCCAGGGTCAACACGCATCCGAAACGTCTCCTGCAAGTCCAGGAAAATTATGCAATGGATGCGGTCCAGCGCGATTTAAATCTGCTGCTCACGCAGGACCAAATCGACAACGGCGGCCTTTACATTTACACAACGCTCGACCCGGCGGTGCAGAACGGCGCGCAGCAGGCGCTCGAGACACAGTTGACCAAGATTGAGCATCAGCCGAATTTTCATCACCCGCTCAAGGCGAATTATCAGCCGCCGGAGAATGGCGAGGATTCGTCGATGCCGTATCTGGAAGGTGCAGTCGTTTGCATTGACAACGCCAGCGGCGGCATCCGTGCGCTGGTCGGCGGTCGCGATTACGCGCAAAGCAAATTCAATCGGGCGCTGGCCCCAGCCAATCGGCAAGTCGGTTCCGCCTTTAAACCTTTTGTTTACACGCTGGCTTTCACCAATGGGCTTTTGCCCGGCGCGGCCATCAGCGATCGGCCGATTCACCCGGGTGAAATTGAAGGCGCAGGAAGTTGGTCGCCCGCGAATTCCGACGGCACTTACAGCGGCATCCAACCTTGTTCCTACGGACTGATTCATTCGCGCAATACCATGAGCGTGCGGGTCGGGCAGTTCGCCGGACTCGACGCCGTCCAGAAAGTCGCGACGGCCTTAAATCTGAGCGACAACATCCCGCACGGACCGGCGATTTATATCGGCTCGTTTGAGACCAATCTCAAAGCGTTCACTTCGGCTTATTCGGTATTTCCAAATGCTGGTGTGCGCAAACAAGGTTACATCATCGAGCGCATCGATGATCAGGAACATCAACCCATTTACCGCGCCGCCCACATTTCCGCGCCCTCTCTCGACCCAAGCGCTGCCTGGATGACGTCGCAGCTGATGGAGCAAGTGCTGACGCGCGGCACCGCGGCCAGCGCACGTTCGTTAGGCTTCAAATTGCCCGCCGCTGGAAAAACCGGGACGACGAACGATTACAAAGACGCGTGGTTTCTCGGTTACACTACGACCCTCACGTGCGGGGTGTGGGTCGGTTTCGATCAACCTACCACCATCATTCCGCATGGTTACGGCGCCGCGCTCGCACTTCCGATTTGGGTGCAGGTAATGAACAAAGCCGCGCAACGTTATCCGCCGCAGGAATTGCAGCCTACCGTGCCGATCCAGCACGCAATGGTCTGTTCGCTCTCCAACCACCTGGCCACAACTGAATGCCAAGCCGCCGGCACTGCTTATGAAATCGATTTGCCCGCCGATAAAGTGCCAACCGTCGCCTGCGAAATTCACGGCGGCGAGGAATTGCAATTCGCACAGAAGTTCGACGATTTTGGCCAGAGAGCAGCGAACTTTCCTAACAAGCTTTTTCAAACGTTCCGAAAATTCTTCGGCGGAAAATAAATTTGTATGGCATCTGCGTCAGATGCTTAGTCTTGCCGGAAGTTTGCCCAGAGTGTTGCCCCGCCGCCTCCAAATTCGGGAGCTGACATGAACGACGCAAAGACCGTGGGGCATTAGATATTCGGTACCGAGCGGCCGTTAAAGCGAATAAGTACCAAACGCGGCTACAAATTCAATCGGGATAGATTAGAAGTCGCATCAACTGCTGGCCGTAATCTGTCAGATGCGCGCGGTCGCCGCGACCGGCGATCTCGCCGCGAGTTAAAAACGAGTAATCGATCGAGCTTGGTTTCACGTAGCTCAATTCCGGTCGGGAGATTTTCTTGTCGCTCGGTTCGATTTTCAAAGGCACGCCGGAGCGCGCAAAAGAGACTTCCCACGACATGACCTTCCGGTTCTCCCCGCCTTTCACCATCCAAGGATAGTTTTTGGGTAGCTCAAAATAGCGTGATCGCGGCATCCTCACTTTGTAAAATACTTCTTCGGCTCCGAGGAACTGCGAAATAGTCAGCGCAGGATTGTTGCGGAGCTCGAGATAGAGTCGCGCGATGTCGATGCCGTTCAGATTGATTCCGTTATAGATGCCGTGCCGATTCGGTTCCTTTTTATAGAACTGGTTGTACCACGCTTCGAAGTGATGGCTGATCATGAGGTTGAGTTCCAAATGAAGATGTGCGCGCGCCTGATTGAGGCCTGCGCCGGTGTAACCCATCACGGCGATATGTTCGCCGCGCTGCACGGCTTGCCCAGCATGCACGTCGATCTTGCTGAGATGACCGTATAAACTGTAGTAGGGCGAACTATCCCAACGATGCTCGATTACGATGTATTTTCCATAGTTGGAGTACGGCGGCACGAAATTGGTGTAAACGACTCTGCCCGCGCCGATCGCGCGCACTTCGTCGAGCGGTTCGCCATTTGGGTCGCGATGCAGGCAGCGGATGTCGATCCCCTCATGAAATCGAGTGAAAAAAATGCCCGCCCCAGTTTCCACTGGGTCGCGGACGAAACCGTACTGGCCGCCTTCCCAGGGCGTTGACTTCTGCCCTTTGTAATCGCGATCGATGTATTGATAAAACGCAGGTCCGCCGCCATCAAATAGCGCGTCGTTATCGGTGGGCAGGACAAGGTCGAGATGTGCATTTTTGCTTTGCTCCGCTTTGGAGTGCGGCGACACTTCGCCGCTTTCAAAAGCGCGGACATGTCCGCGCACTCCAAAAATAATGATGATGGCAGTGATCGCCGCCAAGCGAGATCTCACTGTTTTCTCTTTTGGCCGATCAGACGCCAGTCCTTCTCCATAAAATCAATGTCGCGTTTCGTTAAGCCGGAGGCGACGTAAATCCGGCCATCGGACACACGCTTGTCGATCTGCAGTTCGGTAATGGGCCGCCCATTGATGAAAACAAAGAGCAAACTGCCGCGCCGTTCGACGCTCAACGTATCGAGCGCAATCGTGCCGTGATCATCGAGTTGGAATAGCGCGCCGTAATTGTCCTTTGCGATTTGATACGGGTAAAATGCCACCACGTCGCCCTCGGTGATGCGCGCCACCTTTTCGATGGCGACCTCCTGACCGGAAAATCTCGCGCGAACCGATGTGGAAAAGACGGCAGTATCCTGCGGATTTGCTTCGACGTGCAAGCGAAACATGCAATGTCGATCTTTCGCAGTCGCGGAAAAAAGCGCGAGGAGTGCGAGGAATGCGCTCGCGCAAAGTATTTTCATGGCCGATTGATAAAGGGTTTGACAGGATTTGTGCAACCCCGAAAGCTTTCGGGGCTGTTTAACCCGTGCATGATCCGAAGCGTCGCGTTTCTCCTGCTAATGCTCGTCACGACGGCGCGGGCTTTCGCGCAGGAGCCCGCCGCGACCTCCGCGCCGGCGAAGCGCGGCTGGATCAGCCGATTACTTCATCCGTTTTCTTCATCGTCCCAACGCATCCCAAATTACAAAGATCCCAAATTGCGTGGGCTGACTCTTGAACTGCAGGTTTCGCCGCAGCCCGTGAAACTCTCGGAGATTCGCCAGCTTGAAATCAAGGCGGTGCTGGCCAGCAAAGCAAAGACCTCAATCGCGCTCGATTTTCCGACCGATCAGCGAATCGAGATTTATTTGGTGACCACCGAGGGCGCGCTTCTCACGAAATGGTCGGACAACCATGCCATCAATGAAAAACCCGGCACGGTCGTGATCAATCCGCAAGAGCACGTCGAATACAACGAGAGAATCGCCACCCGCGACCTGACGCCAAATAAGGTTTTCGTTGTGGAAGTTTTTTTTCCGAAATATCCGGAGTTGCGTGCGCGGCAAAAATTCCTCACCGCGCCTTAACGCGCAGGCACGCGCCGATGGAGTAATGATTTCTCAGTCCACATCATTCCAATACTCCAAGACTCAACCACTCCTGTTCTCTGACTACCACACCCACCCGCAAGCGCATCATGTGCAGCCGTACACGCAGTCGCTCCTGCAACCGTGGATCGAGATCGCACGCCAGCGCGGGCTGCGCGATGTCGCCTTTACCGATCACGACCGTTTTCACACCGGGATCGATTTCGACCAAATCGATCTGCTCCGCGAAAAGAATATCGATCTAAAAATTCGCGCCGGAATCGAGCTTGACAACGATCCGCAAACTTCAGCTGCCGGCCGGAAATGGATCGAGAGGAATTGGGGCAAGCTCGATTTTGTTCTCGGCTCCGTGCACTACCTGGATGATCCGGCGCAAATGTTTGACAGTGTGCCGGCGGGCGCGGCGCAATTTGTCGGGCGGGATATTGACATCTTGTATGCTGATTATTTTCGACACGTTCGCGAAATCGCGACGAGTGGTCTCGTTGATTGCCTCGCACATCTGGACCTGATCAAGATCCACGGCCATCGCCCAAACTCTGACATCCGCCAATTGGTCGATGAAACGCTCGAGTTCATTCGCGCCCGCGATCTTGCGATAGAACTTTCCACCGCCGGCTGGCGCAAGCCGGTCAACGAGCTTTACCCATCGGACGAAATTATCCGGCTGGCGCTAGAGAAGGGGATCCCGTTCGCCACTGCCTCCGATGCTCATTCGCACGTCCAACTCGGCGAAAATTACGACCGCTTGACCGAGAAGATGTTGATGCTCGGGGTCGGCGAGGTGTGCGTATATGAGAAGCACCAACGGACCGTTAAAAAGTTAGGAAAGGTAAACGTTAAAAAGTTAAATCGTTAGCGCGTGTTGCCCAAACGCACGGCAACATCTCAGGCTGGGGTTTTCCTCCTTTGTCATTCCGAGCGGAGTCGAGGAATCTCTCATTTTAAAGAATTTCCAGCGGCAAGAGATGTCTTGACTGCGCTCGACATGACAAAAAGAGCATTTGGCAACAGCCCCGTTAAATCGGACTTTTCCGTTTCAACTTTGTAACCCTTTTAACGATCTTAACAATGTAACTACTATCCCAATCCAGGAACTCTCAAACCACCGGTGATCTTACTCATTTCTGTTTGGGCCAGGGCTTTGCCCTGCCCGATCGCTTGCTGGACTCCGCTCAAGACAACTTCTTCTAAGAATTCCACATCGTTTGGATCGACAATTTCCTTGTCGATCTTGATCGAGGTGACATCGCCGGCACCGTTGGCAGTTACTTTTACTTTGCCGCCAGCAGCGCTGACCTCGACTGTTTTTTCTTCCAGTTCGGCCTGGGTTTTCGCCATTTGCTCCTGCATCTTCTGCGCCTGCTTCATTAACTTGTTCAAATTCATTATTCCAAAAAGATCACGATCTGATTTTACCTTTGAACATCTCCAGCGCTTCTTGAATTAGCGGGTCGTGTTTGAAGCCTTCGGTCGATTTTGGCTCCTTCGCGGTCGGCAACTGAATCCCCGCCTGCGCGATGAATTTTACTGTCCAATGGCGTCCGCTCGCTTCGTGCAACAGCGTTTCGAGCTGCTTGCGATTGCCCGTGCTCGCCAGAGTTTCAATCGCCGCCTTTTGGTTTGGCGGATAACCGAGCTGAAAATTGCGGCCCTCAATTCCAATCGGTGCGACCGATTCGCTCAATGTGCGCAAAAAACTGCGTGCTGGGATTTTCGCGAGAAGTTGCTCCCAAATTTTCTTTGGATCAACAACTCCGAAGGCATTGAGGCTCGCGGAATCTTTCGGAGTTGCCGTCGATTCTGCAACCCGCGGCGTACCGCGCGTGTTGTAGCCGCTGTCGCTGACTGCGGCTGTCCCGGCGGCGGATCCCTGGCCACCGCGGTCGACAACGGCTACAACACTTTTTGCGACTACAGGTTTTCCGTCGCGCAGCTCCCCGAGTTTTTCGATCACTTCATCGAGTGTCGCCTGGCTCAGGCTCTGGATCGCTTTGATGATCGCTACCTCAAAATGTAATTTTTTATTGGGCGCCCATTTCATTCGGCTTTCCGCATCGGCCAAAAGATCGATCAATTCGAGCAAACGATCCGTTTCCACGAGGTCGGCCTGCGTCGCAAGCGATTTGCGCAAATCAAGATCCACATCTTCATCCAGCGCGTCTGGTTTGACTTTGAAAACCAGCAGGTCGCGCAAATATGAAATCAAATCTGACATTAATCGCATCATGTCTTTGCCGGCTTCGCATTGCTCGTGTAAAAGCTGGACGGCGCCGGCGGTCGCGGCGCGCAAAATCTCTTCGGTAAAGCCGGCGACTACTTGCTCACTGGTGAACCCAAAAACATTCAGCACGTCGGCTTCGGTGATGTTTTCCCCACAAAACGCGACCAGTTGATCAAGCATTGATTCTGCATCGCGCATTCCGCCTTCCGCTCCGCGAGCGATTGCATGCGCGGCCGCGGGATCGAGCGTGATCTTTTCCTTGCCGGCGATGAGTTGGAGATGTTGCGCGATTAAATTCGCGGAGATGCGATGAAGATCGAAACGCTGGCAGCGGCTCAAAATCGTTGGCAAGATCTTCTGCGGCTCGGTTGTCGCGAAAATGAATTTCACATGCGCGGGCGGCTCCTCCAACGTCTTGAGCAACGCATTGAACGCGGCGGAAGTGAGCATGTGCACTTCGTCGATGATGTAGATTTTGAAACGCGACTTGGCGGGCGCATAACGCGCGTTCTCGCGCAGCTCGCGCACTTGCTCGACGCCGTTGTTGCTGGCGCCGTCGATCTCCAATACATCGAGACTGTTGCCAGCGGCGATCTCACGGCAATTATCGCACACGCCGCACGGGTTCACCGTCGGTCCGTGAATACAGTTTAATGCTTTCGCTAAAATTCGCGCAGTGGACGTTTTTCCGATGCCGCGAGGTCCGACAAACAGGTACGCGTGCGCCAGGCGGTTCTGCGCAACCGCATTTTTCAGGGTGCGCGAAACATGCGACTGCCCAACGATATCGTCGAACGTCTGCGGCCGATATTTCCTCGCGAAAACCTCGTAGCTCACGGTTCGAATCTAATGCGGAGCTGCGCCAAGCGAAAACAGAAAACCGAAAAAAGAGGACAGGATTATCAGGATTTCTTTGATTTTGATCGAGTGAATCCCGTTAATCCTGTCTATTCATGACTTCGAAAACTTTCCGTATTCTTGCGCTCCTACTGGTGCCCTTAATCGGCCTGGATTCCTTTGCGCGCGAACCGCACCAAGCTCCGCCGCCGGCAAGATCGACAACGGAAAAGAAAGTCGTTCGTGCGCGTGATCTCGGCGTGCCATTCGACGGGACGCCTGGTCAATTAGATGCCATCACCGATGTCGCTGGCGTAGAAGTCGGTTACACCACGCTGATCAGCGGCCAGGGCAAACTCGTGGTTGGCAAAGGCCCGGTGCGGACGGGTGTGACTGCAATCATTCCGCGCGGTCATGATTCACTGAAGGATCCCGTTTACGCCGGCGTGTTCAGTTTAAACGGCAACGGCGAGATGACGGGCACAGCGTGGGTGGAGGAGAGCGGATTCTTGGAAGGGCCGATCGTGATCACAAACACGCACAGCGTTGGCGTTGCGCGCGACGCGGTGATTGCGTGGCGAATAAAACACGGTGCAGCTGATACCAGCGGATACTGGTGGAGTCTGCCGGTTGTGGCGGAAACTTGGGATGGTTGGCTCAACGACACAAACGGGTTTCATGTGAAGCCGACAGATGTCTTTCACGCGCTCGATACTGCGCGCGGCGGCGCGATTGAGGAGGGGAGCGTCGGCGGTGGTACTGGAATGATTTGCTACGAATTCAAAGGTGGCAGCGGCACGGCGTCGCGCAAGATCGACATCAACGTTAGTAGGGCGCGTCCCGCCGGGACCGCCGAAGAAACGGCCAGTGCGGCTCGCACATACACCGTCGGCGTTTTTGTTCAGGCAAATTTTGGACGCCGTCCGCTGCTGACGATCGCTGGCGTTCCCGTTGGGAAAGAAATCCCGGGTTCGGTTTACAAGGAAGAAACTGGCTCGTGCATCGCTGTCGTTGCCACCGACGCGCCGCTTTTGCCGAATCAATTGAAACGGCTCGCGCGCCGCGTTTCGCTAGGGCTTGCCCGCACCGGCACCATTTCCGGAAATGGCTCCGGCGACTTGTTCATCGCCTTCTCAACTGCGAATCCGAATGTTGAGGCTGCGGACGAGGTTACACACAATGTGCAAACGATTCCGAACGATCTCATGGACCCCATCTTTGCTGGCGTGGTGCAAGCGACTGAAGAAGCGGTCGTGAATGCTCTGATCGACAATCACTCGATGACCGGGCGCGATAATCATCATGTCGATGCGCTGCCGCACGATCGCCTGCGCGAGGTTTTGAAAGAATATAATCGGCTTCAACAGTGACGTTTCGTAAGAGGAACCGATACGTGGTCACGATTGAGATTGATCAGCCGAAAAACCTGCTGGTTATTCGCTATCGGGGCACAATCACCGCTGGCGAAGTGAAGCGTGCTTTGGAGGAAGTGCGCGCCGCTCTTCCAAAATTGAACACTGGTTTTCGACTTTTGGCCGATCTGACGGACCTGGAATCGATGGAGGTCGCGTGTGCGCCGTTCCTTGAGAAGATCATGGACCTGTGTAACGAGAAAGGCGTTGCCACCATTGTGCGAGTCATTCCTGATTCCCGCCGCGACATCGGTTTGCAGATCATGTCTTATTTTCACTACAGCGGCGATGTTCGCATCGTCGCCTGTGAAACTTTGGCTGCGGCGATGGAGATACTTCGCGCTCAAAGCTAAGCGCTACCGGTGCAAGTTCTTCGTTCACCAAGAAGCTGCTCTCGGTTTTCCCCCGACGGTGGGTAGTTGAACCAACTTGATAAAAATCGTGATAAGCTATAGCCGATTTTAATGTCAGCAGAGCCCAAACCTCATCTTCGTCTCGAGATAGCGCACGTCTTGTTTATCGACATCGTGGGCTACTCCAGGCTGCTCATCGATGAGCAGAAAACCAAATTAGGACACTACGAAACTGGTAGCCCTTTTATTTAGGGCAGGTTATCCCGAAACGTCGGTAGCGTCTTCGCGTTTATGAGGAACCAGCTGCCGATCTCCTCCTATTTTTCTGTCCAGTCGTTCCGCCAGCGCAAAAAGACCGATCGCGGGCAGCGTAAAGACAAAAATCAGACCCCAGTTCCATATGTTCATAAAACTGAATATCTCCCAAAACTTCCAAATGCCGTCGGTCATCAATATGACGACCCCTGACAGTGCAACGACGGCTCCCAGAAGACCGAGCCAAACGTAACCAATGACACGCAGAATCCTCACAAAGATCGAAACCTGTCGTAACGGCTCTTTGCATTTCCTGCATCGAGCTACGCCCGGCTGATTCGGCAGTTGGTTTTTCTGGCCACAGGTTCGACAGACAACGATCTGAGTTCCGTGAGCCACGTCGGTCGCCATATCTTCGCCAAAATTATCTTCGCCATCGTCGGAAAACAGCGACGCAATGCTGTTCCTCTGTGCAACATGCCCCGAAGATCTTCTCTCAATTCTCTTTCCTTCTCTTTCCTCGTGGAGCTACTTGTTCGTTCGGCTGCCGTTCTCGCCCAGGCGGACGTAACCTCCGCCTTCTACAAGCTAGGGCCCAGCAGGCCCTCTGCAGCTCAGACCCGGATTTGCGCCGGCAATCGCCGACTGCTGGGCTGTGACACAGCCGTACTCGATGTGCGTCGGCCCGTTCAGGACGCGACCTTGGTCGGTCCATGCGAGCGCGGCGCTGCCGCCGCGGTCGATCGCGATCGAAATCGAATCGGCGAGATCGCGATTGCCGCTGTTGACGGTGCAGAAGATGCCGTTGGTACAGATCCCGCCCACGTGCATGACGCTGCTCGAGGCGGAGGTCTGATTGAACTTGGGCGTCGCCGAGGTTCCGTTCGTCGTCTGCGCGAAGGTCACGTACCAGGGCGACTGCTCTGCGTCGGTCGGCGTGTAATCCGGTGAGTTGAGCCAGATGAAGTCGACGCCTCCCGTGCTGCCCGCGGCTATCCAAGGAAAGTAATGCGTTCCTTTGTCGCTGTCCACCTTCACGATCGGTGACCAGTCCTTTCCCTTGTCGCTCGAGTGCGAGAACCAAATGTCGAAGTGGTCCGGCGCCAGGACGTTGTCCGGAAACACCGAGTAGACGTTGCCGCCCGAGTCGACGGCGAGCGTGGCGAAGATCTCGTCCGTGTTCGTGTTCGGTCCCGTGTCCGTGACCTGATGCGCATCCCACGTCATCCCGCCGTCGGCGGAGTGAGCAACCCACACCTGATGGAAACTTTCGATCTGGGTGATGTTGCAGCCCTCGCTTGTGTTTGCCACTGGGTCGGCGGTGATCCACTGGGCGTAGACCTCGCCCGTATTCGGGTCCACCTCGATATTGCTCGGAACCGTGTTGCAGAAGCTCTGGATCTCGGCCATCGGGTTGTTGGCGAAGACGTTCGTCTGGGTGAATGCTTGGCCACCGTCGTGTGAGGATGCGACCCAGATCTGACTCGCCGAGAAGTCGTGGTAGGCGATGTAGACCGAGTCCTGGCTCGCGACAGTGCTCGCGTAGACAGCGAGCCACGGCCGGTCGATGAAAGATGGGTTGAACGCCGCCACCTCGTTCACCGCCCAGGATGCGCCGCGGTCGTCGGAGTGAGCGAGGTGCGTCTGCAGCGCCAGCGGCACCTTCTCGAGCGAGGTGACGTAGACACGGTGCGTGCCCGGAGTGCAGCCTGCTGTAATGGTGACGCCGTTGACGATGACAGGGGCGACAGGGGTCGTGCACGGGGTTGGACCGCCGACGCGAACGTCCACGTCGCCGACGTCGCTCTGGGATAACACTTGCGCCCAGGTGCGGCCGCCGTCGTCCGAGCGCGCGACGTGCGTGCCGCTGGCCTGCCACGCGACGTAGACCGTCCCGTCGGAGCGGTCGACGGTGACGGAGGGCTCGGTCGCGTTCATCTGCGCACTCGGCGAGACCTGAGTGGTAAATCCAGTTGACGTGCCCGTGCTGGCGAAGCCGGAGGCAAGGAACACGGCCAAGGCCAGCGATGCGCCGATCGAGCAGAGAATGAAACCGAGGAATACGCGAGGATTGAACCCGCCGGATTTGCGAGATTGATTTTTTTTCATAGGGAATGTCCCGTTAGAATCGTATAAGTACTGGTTTGATTCGGATGACGGTTCGAAAACGGATGCGCTTTGACGCGATTTTTTCGAACTGAACGCGAAATTCCCTCCACTGTGGGTTGTCGAGAAGTGTTTCAACACTGACAAGGCCCGCGGCCAATCTCGGCGAGGCGATATTGGCTCAGGGCTATTATCACTATGCGTGTCTAAAGGACTACGACACGGCGGTGCGTTATTTTGAGCAAGCACGCCAGTTCCTGCCCAATAGCAGTCGGATTCCTGAGTCGCTAGCCTATGTCGCACGGAGGCGAGGCCAGTGGGACCGGAGCGAGTCGTCCTTCAACGAAGCCGAGCGGCTCGACCCGCGCAACGTTCGCCTACTCGGACAGCACGCGCTTTCTTATACCTTTCTTCGCCGTTTTCCCGAAGCGCTGCGGAAGCTCGATCAGGTTCTCAATATCACACCGGACGACTTGGATACCCTTGCGACAAAGGCGGCTATCGCTCAAGCCGAAGGCGATCTACCGCGGGCCGCTGCGTTGCTCGGTCCACTCAGCCCGAGCGCCGATCTCACCCAAGCGTTCGAAACACAAGTTTACCAAGCGATCCTGGAACGCCGCCCTGCACAAATCATCCCTCGGCTAAAGGAAATACTGGCCAAGTCTGATCCAGCATTGGGTTACTTTAATGGCGAACTGCGCTTCTGGTTGGGCTGGGCGCAAGAAGTCGCCAGTGATCATGCCGTCGCCCAGGAAAGCTGGCGACAGGCGCGCAGCGAATTGGAATCTTTCCTCAAAGAACAGCCGGAAAATCAGTTCCTGCTTGGAGACCTCGCGCTGACCAACATGGGCCTTGGTGACAAAACCACCGCGTTGGCCTTGGCGGAACGCGCAATGGCCGCGGTGCCGATCGAGAAAGACGCGGTTTTTGCTACCCGACCGCTCGAGATCCTTGTCCGCGTAACGGCGGGAATGGGCGAGGCCGACCGCGCCGTCGCCACGTTACAGAAAGTGCTCTCAATACCCGGTTATGGGGCTATCGCGGAAGGCGTGCCGCTCACTCCCGCGCTGCTCCGGCTCGATCCAATGTTCGATCCGCTTCGGAATGATCCGCGCTTCCAAAAGCTCGCCGCCTCACAGGCGCCGAAAGAAGGAAGTTCGACAATGGAACCGGCGGGAGCCGAGAGACATCGACGGGCAAGCCCGTGAGGGTTGGCGAGCGGGGACGCGAGTCAATCAACTTCTTCGCCCAATCAAAGCGCGCAACGTTTACAAAGTTCCGCGAATGACGACAACGCATGGTGCACAACGCCGACAAATCTGCAGCGGAGATGCCAGTGTGCAATGTAATCTTCAACCGACATTAATTCGGCGTTCGATGTTGAGCGCGCGCGAGAAGCAGACAGAGATGCTCTGATCGGCTTTTCGTTTCACAACACAGTGGTTAGCTCCGACCCGTTTTTTGCTTTTTGGATCTACTCGCGTCGCATATGTCGAGCTGGACAATTCATATGTCGCGCCAAAGGGCGCTCCTGGGTGCCCGCGCTTTTCGTTTCACCCAATTTGCTGGCGTTGTTGATCGCAACCTTTCCATCTATAATGGAATTAGGCCGAAAAATTCGGCATAAACCTTGTTAGGCCACATTGAGCTATGCACATTTTATCGCAGACAAATCGTGACTGGTTTGATTTGCAGTAAATTGATAACAGAAAAAGAGTTTGGCTGAAATCATCCGACCATTAACAAAGAAAGAATATGATGAAATACTTAGCAACAACATTCCGTAAATTCCACGATGAACCTAATCTACTCATTCTGCCGAATGTTTGGGATGTAGGCAGCGCGCGAGTTTTTGAAGATGCAGGAGCGAAGGCCGTGGCAACAACCAGCGCGGGGATGGCATGGGCACTGGGATACCAAGATGGGAACGTGCTTCCAACCGACAAGTTGGCAGCTATCGTTGCTAGCATCACGAAAGTGATTAGCATTCCACTGTCGGTGGATTTCGAAGGCGGCTACACCGACAATCCTAAAGAGATTGCGAAGAAATTAAAGCCGATTATTGATGCGGGAGCCGTTGGAATCAATATCGAAGACGGCGAACGGAAACCCGAGTTGCTTGTGGGCAAAATTGAGCAGGCGCGAAAAACGGCTGATAGCGCCGGGGTAAAGTTATTCATCAATGCTCGCACAGACGTTTATTTGAACAATTCGGAGTCGCCGGAGAGGCAGATACAAGAGACGATTGCACGCGCGGCTCTTTATGGTGATGCCGGTGCCGATGGGATTTTTGTTCCTGGACTCTGTGAAGCCGGAGCGATCAAAGCGATTGTGCCGGAAGTGAAGATGCCTCTGAACGTCATGGCGTGGCCTGGTCTTCCGGCTGCAAATCAATTGTCCAAGCTTGGAGTGCGCCGCTTGAGCTCTGGGCAAATGATTACCCAAGTGCTTTGGAAAAACGCGGCTGATTTAGCCAAGAATTTTCTGGAAACTGGAGATTCGCGGCCTCTGACAGAGAATAGTATGGGCTATTCCAAACTCCAAGGCTTGTTTGGAAAATAAGAAGTTTGAAGCATATTTCATGAAGCCGTGGCCTAACACCGCGCTGGAGCCAACACGTTGCATGGCAAACTCCATGGACAAAGCAGCAGCGTCTCATGTGGCGCAGCTTGCCCACCACATGCTGCGGGGATATCTGGCGCACATCGCCGCGGTCCGCAGTGTTCCATGGGTGGATAGCACCGCACTTGTTCGCCTGATCGCCGACTGGCCGAGCGACTTTGTACAACGCAAGGATGGAACCAAATGGTCGTTCGATACCCAAGACGCTTTGGTTGATTTGGCGGACAAAGCAATCGATGCCGAACTTCCCCGCGTGTGGCTCACGGGTTCACTACTCGCGCTGGGTGACGCGCTGAAGGAGCATGGCTACTTCGACCATGCGCCCGCATTGGAACTTGTATATCACCTCCGCAATGGCATTGCGCACGGTAACCGTTTTAATTTTACGGAGAGCGGGCTCGATCGGCTCAAAAAATATCCCGCCCACAACCGAGACGCATGGTTTAGAAAGATGATTTTCGAAATCGCTCCGGCACTCAACGGACAGGAGATTCTGTTCGAGTTTATGGGTGCGGGTGATGTGCTTGACCTATTGTCTTCTGTGGGCTCCCACTTGAGGGATCTAACCAGACATCTGAGGTAGTCCGTCAATGATTTTGAGTAGAGTTGTTCACGGGGTATCGACGGCGGGTTGAGCAAGATATTGAAGCAGAGGTGAGCGGTTTTTTTGGAGTGATTTAATGTAGCGGATCTCATCGTAAGGGGTGCGCTCCTGCCAGCAGCGAAAGAGAATGCGGATCCAATTGTAAGCCAGGGCGCGAATGATGACCCCGTGGTTTTTTTGTGCTGCTTTGTGCCTCTGGTAGAAGGCGCGAGCCCAGAGGCTATGACGGATAGATTCGTTGGCGTACTCAATGAAGCTCTGGTGAAGAAAGAGCGGCCGAGCGTAACGGCGATGGGGCCAAGGTCGCATTGACCGCAACGATGAGAAAACTCCTGATCGTGCTTAATAGTGCGCTGAAATCCGATCTAGCTTATGCTTGAAACCAAGACAGTTACCAACCACTACCCGGTGCATGTTTACATTTCAGATGACTAAATCACTTTCACTTCGAGCCACGCTCGCTCTCGGTAGCGGTAGCTCATCTTGTTCTCGTTAGGCCTCGCGCTTAGGGTATGACACATCCGATGCAACTCGTGCGACCATCGCTTGATTGTTTGCCGAGCTATGTTGCGGCATTGAAGCGAGGGTGGTCGCCGGACAACATCAGAGGTGCCGCTGCTTCGAACGATGAACTCGAGCAAATCGAGAAAGATCCCCGCTCATTCGTCGATTCCCTCACTGATCGCGAGGCGAAGGGCCCACCGATCGCGCTTCCCGACGATACGACTGCAACGCGGCTTCCGGGATTTAGACTTTGGCTCTGGGATACCGAGTTTTGCGGCTCGATTGGTTTGAGGTGGCAGCCGGGTACATCAGAGTTGCCGGCTCACGTCCTCGGACACATTGGCTATGCGGTCGTGCCGTGGAAGGCGGGCCGCGGCTATGCCAAGCGCGCGTTGAAACTCATGTTGGAGCATGCTCGCGCTGAAGGGCTGCGATACGTCGAGATCACGACCGATCCCGACAACGATGCTTCCCGCAGAGTCATTGAAGTTAACGGCGGTGTTCTGGTCGAGCGCTTCCAGAGGCCCGCACAATACGGTGGCACAGATGCACTTCGCTTTCGGATCGCACTTTAGCTCGCAGCGCGCGTGGCCTAACCGCGCGTTCAACCGGACCCACCGGTACGGGCATCGATCTCGTCGGTCGTCGGTGGCGGTGGGCCGGTTAACTTGGTCTTGGCTAACAAGGAAAGAAGACACTTTATATCCATCACGATCATTGAACCATTGAGATTAAATCATGATCCACTAGACCTGAGTAAAGCTGCACCGCAACTGGTCACTAACGATCATTAGCGCTGCGGCGCTGGTAGCAGTTGTCATTGTACTGGGTCTATGACCGGCGAATGCGGTCCCCGGAGCTGGACGAGACAGAGTTCGTCCCTCCGAAACGAAAACGGCGTACCGAGTGATCATCCGTCTCTGTCCGGCAACGGCCGGACTACGACGTGACCAGACGGCGCGCTTTTTTGTTTCTATCGATAAGGCTCGATTTTTCCACTAAAACGGGAATACTGTCGGCGGCGATGGCGAGCGAAGTAAAAAAAGAGATCGCGCTGGAAATCGCACATCTCTTATTCATCGACGTGGTCGGGTATTCGAAACTGCTGGTCAACGAGCAGATTGAGTTAATGCAAGAACTTAATCGAATTGTTCGGGGGACAGAATGTTTCCGGGAAGCGGAAGCCAGCGGAAAACTGATTCGTCTGCCCACTGGGGACGGCATGGTGCTGCTTTTTTTCCGCAGCCCGGAACAACCGGTGCGTTGCGCGCTGGAAATCAGTCAAGCATTGCGCAGTCAGTCTCAGATCCAGTTGCGGATGGGAGTTCACAGCGGCCCGGTCAATCAGGTGGTTGATGTCAATGACCAAATGAATATTGCCGGGGCC